>Ga0114959_10000128_pt1 | contig 70905 bp, 65 predicted proteins | sample C_130625_EF_Meta_FD_87317 | JGI IMG/M metagenome (GOLD analysis project Ga0114959, IMG submission 87317) | Freshwater microbial communities from Lake Croche, Canada to study carbon cycling - C_130625_EF_MetaG | ecosystem: Environmental > Aquatic > Freshwater > Lake | place: Lake Croche, Canada...
AACAAAAAAAGCAGACGAAATTCATGATTATTATATTAAATTGGAAACTATGTTGCAGGAAGTATTAATAGAAGAAACTAATGAACTCAAAATGCAACTTGAACAACAAAAAACAGAATTTCAGCTATTAGAAGACAAAAAGACACAAGAATATAATGTAAAACTAGAAAAGCAAAAAATTTTGGAAAGAGAAAAAATATTGTTGAAAGAATATGCAACGGCTGGTGCTATTTTTTATGTTATAAAGGTAAAAACTTTTGAAAATGGAAGTTATATTGTAAAGGTTGGAGAAAGCGGGAAAGGAATCCTGTCTAGATATAAAGAACATAAAACTAAATATGATGAATGTTTGCTATTAGATTGTTTTGCAGTTCAAAAAAGTAGAGACTTTGAGGGTTTTATTAAAGGATATGAAACTATTCGTGCAAATAGAGTTCTTGATTTGCCTGGACATGAAACTGAGCTTGAACTATTTCTTATAGGAAAAAATTTGTCATATCAAATATTGTTAGACATTATTAATAACAATATAAAGTATTTTGACAACAATGACACTAATAAATTAGAACTTGAGGTTGAACAATTAAAATTGTTGCTTGAGATGAAAACCACAAATAATGACAATCTTTTAATTCAAGACTTAATTAAAACTGTAAAACAAATGTCATCTAAGATAGACAACTTGGAAAATATTAATAAAGACATCGCATCAAAACTAAACTCTATGCAAACAAAAACAACAACCAGTTTCAATCAACCACTTGTAACACTTGGTCCACGTCTACAAAAAATAAACCCAGAAACATTAACTATTATTAAGGTCTACGAATCTGTAGCAGAATGTTTAAAAGAATATAACTTCAAGGTTAAACGACCAAGTATTGATAAGGCTATAACAGAAAATACTATTTATAGTGGGTTTAGATGGGCTTTTGTAGATAGAAATTTGGATCCAAATGTCCTATATGATCTTCCTCCAACAAAGCAAACTAAAAGTCAAAATCTTGGATACATTGCAAAATTAAACAAAGAAAAAACAAAAATCCTCAATGTTTATTTAGATAGGAAAAGTGCAGCAGCTCTTAATGGTTATAAATCCTCATCGGCATTAGATACACCAGTTAAAAATATTTCACTTTCTAATGGAAACTACTATATGTTATATGATAAGTGCCCAGAAGAACTAATTGAGGCATTTAAAGAGCAACACGGTGAACCAGTTTTATACAAAGACGGAATAGGACAATACACGATAGACAACCAACTCGTAAAAGAATTTGTTTGCAAATATGACTGCATTAAACAATTAAAAATAAGCGACAAGACATTGGCAAAGGCATTAGATAAAGACGTATTATGGAATAACTCTTATTTTAAAAGATCTGGCAACAAACTACAACAAATCTCTAGTCAATAAATTTAAAAATTGAATACAAAAACAAAATTGTATTCAATTTACATCACCCAACTACTCCACATCCCAAAATGGCTCTCAACGAAATCCAAATCCAAAGGGAACCCAAAATGCTTTCAAACCGACCCTCTTTAACAATTGATCTTCCAGAGGATATCCTATCTAACATTGAAACAATCCATCATTTTAAATGCTACCTTACAATTGAAAATACGCGGATTCGCAAGAAGTACTATGTTCCACTCAAGTGGTCTATGGACAAGTTTATTAGTTCCATGAAAATCCATACAAGGCAAGATTTTGGCGAGAATCTTGCACATTTTAAGGAAATACAATTTGTTATCAAGCAACAGCAAAGAAATAGTTGTGAAAAACTGGATCATGTTCTCACAAGTGATTTAATTTATTACGTCAATGAACTTCACCTGAAACATGTTTACATTCGTGGGTCTATTTAGTAAATGATTAAAAATAGAGCAAACTCACAAGCTTTAAATATTTTTATATTATATGAGCTCATCAACACAATTAAATGAAAAATTACCATCTATAAAAAATATAAATTTTGAAGGCAAACAAGTCTGGCCTTCACAAATCAAAAATGTGCAGATGAGGTTTCAAACACAGGAAGACCTGCAACTCCTTATAATAAACATTTTTTTGCACGATTTTGGCCATGACTATAATTTTGCAAAGGATGGATATTTAAAAAGGATTGTCAAAAATGTCGCCGATTTAGAGTCTATGGGAGTCACTATTGGAAATTCAAACCTGAAAGTACTTGTAGAAACTCTTTCTGGTCCGCGAGAAATATTCATGTATGATGACAGAAAATTTGTAGATGCTGAACGCGATTTTGACAAGGAAGACCTAGAACCCGCGGTCCTCAATTATTTAAACTTTAAAAAGAAGTACAATGAAACGTTGGATGCATTGGAAGAATCAGTTGAGCAAAAAGGTGGCGCAGTTACAGAAGTATTAACCAAGATGGCAAAACCATTAATTATTCATTTAAAACCCGTTACACCAGAAGAAGAAACAGAAAAATCATTAATTCTTCGCTTAAAAACAGTTGATCCAAAAGAAGAAATCCCTACTGTCCAGGTTTTTTCTTCCTTGAATGGAGAAATTATAAAAGATTTTACCAAGTCTTTGAACAATGATCCCAATTTTTTAACAATGTTTTCTACATTGAAACTCTATGCAACGTCTTTTTTGGGAGAAAATGACTACAAGTCACAAATCCCAGAAGGGTTGTCACCAGAGACCTTTTATAAATGCGATATGCATTACTCAATTGTAACCTCTTTATATGGCCTTGTAAGTTATTATGATGAAGTGCTTAAAGAAACAAAAGTGGAAGACGAGGAGACAAAGATTATGATTTTAAAGACGTCTATTTTTAGTGATTTTTTGTCAATGCTTTTGTTTGCTTATTTGGATAAGGCTCCAAACGGAAAATACTACGAAACAAATGCGGAAAAAGATCCGTTGGATGTTTTAGATTCTGCGGAAGTTTTAAACGGATTTATAAGTTTGTTTGCACAATATGCTGGAATGGCAGATGATCAATTTGCAGAATTTAAAAAGACAAGGTTTTCTTCCTTGGAAAAGGATAATGAATCAGTTCAACAAGAATCTAGTGGACAGAAAGGTGGTGCGCCAGCTGAAGAAGTACCAGTAGTAGAACCCTTACAAATTAATGTAACAAAAAAGTATTATGTTCGTAGAAGATACGGCATATTGCATAACAATCTTTTAACAACTGTTGCACGAGGTATATTCTTAAAAACAGGCTTATGGCAACAAATTTACCCCGAGATCCCAGATTTTACAGACGAAAATGTTGACGGCATTTCATACGAGCTTTTAAAAAACCAAGGTCTACAAAATGAGATGCTAATGGCCGAAATACTTATTTTAAAACACATGTTGAAGGAAGTTCTTCCTGATGTCCTCTTCTTGGCTAATGGAATTGATGACAAATTAAAGAATTTCTTGGATGTTTACCTTTACAAATGCAGTGGTTATAAAATGGAACTACGCGAAGAACCCACTAGAGACAAGGAACTGGATTTTTATGCGTCCAAACCAGAAGATGATGTTGTTCCAAAAGACCTGGAGGACTTTATTGTAGATGATAAGGAGGAAGAAGAATTGATGGAGGGCGGAAAAATTGTACAACGTGGTGGTACTCTTACAAAAATGGAGGAGACATCCATCTTCCCTACAACCTTTAATTTAGAGATGCTCTTTGAATTAGAGAAAAAGCAGCTTACTAGGGAACAGATTGAGACAGCTTACAGAATTAATGAGCTTGTTATTGAAAACCTCAAGGAAAGTGCAATTCCTCCATTTGAAGTGGTTATTGATGAAGAAAGAAAACGTGAAATTAAAAACCTTATGGAGCTTTTAAAGTTTAATACAACTCTCATTGCTCGTGCAGATATAGTGCAATCTGGTGGGGCAGCTTTAAAAGAAGAAGAACAAAAAGAAGACCTAGAACCAGCTGCAGAAGAACCTGAGTCCAAAGCAGAAGAGGATGACCCACAATTAGAAGAAGTTGCAGTAGATGTAACTCCAGAACCAGCACAAGAACCACCAGCAAAACCAAGCATTTATCGCTTCCCTGCGCCCAAAAAGAGATTTATCTATGACAATGCATCCAAACTAACATCCAATTTAAGTGGTCTCAGTCTTTTTCACAAAGCAGATGCATTGAATGAGATTCATCGCACATCTAAAACAGATGAAGAGTTTGAGGATCTGCGCAAAAAATTCAAGGCTGCACAAAATTTTTTTGGCTTGTACAAGTCATTAAAACGCGGTGTTATATGCGCTGGATCATCCATGATGGATGCAATGGACAACTGCTCATTAAGTCTAGGTGCAACAGAGCCAAAAGAAATTGGCACAACCAATTACGAGTTTGTATATGATTCTCCAGACGGTAATTCCCACATGTCTTATGGAGGCGCAGTACTCTTTTACAAAACCCTGGATGAATCGGGGGAAGAATGTATTGCAGCAACCATTGACTTTTCTTTAAAGACTAAGTTGCCAGGTCAAACAGAGGAAGATGTTGCACGAGTAAATACCACTGAAATGAAAGTAGCCGATGCGGAAGACTTGAAGGCACGCATTGTTTACAAGACAATTGTGCAGCGTATGAAAACCTTATTTTTCAAAACATATGGCGAACAAATGGAAGATAATACTGCGTGGAAAGATTTGTCTCCACCAGAAATCCGCGAATACATGTTTGACAAGGTGCGCCGCCTTTGGTCCATGTTACAATACAAACCATTTTCTCCTGAACAAAGCACCAACAATAATGACAATTTCAATTCCTTACTTGGCGCTACTGCACTAAAAAACCTGGGGGATTTGCTTCAAGAAGCGCAAGGTGCGCTGCAATGGGGTGGCTATATTAACGACCTTGGCGAGTTAAGCCCAGAGACCCAACGATTCATTGCAGAAAACGGCATTGAACCCATTTTTAGAAGCACTAGTAGCAAGGATGCTATTGTCCCTTATGATGAAAACGGAAATGCGCTGCGTTTGGCAGTCCAAGGCGATCGCCCATCAGCATTCCGTTCTGTTTACTTTATGATGAATGCAATATCGGGCATAAATCTGTTTGCAATTGGTGGGTACTTGCAGGGCGGTCGCAGTTTGCTTGTATCTAGGAACCAATCTACTTTAGAACTTTTAACAGAGGAAGAAGGACCAACTGTAAATTTTGCAGAGAGCGACAAAGAACCCATGCTAATAAAATGTCCCAAATATGGCAAGGTAATCTATGTTAATACTGAAAAGAAGAATGTGGATCTTAAGCATCTGGCTATTAAGGATCCCGCATTTAAGAGGAAGATTAAAACGCCAGAGCCTGGAAAACCAAGTGTAGCGCAAAGGGACATTGCAGAGTTGGAGCGCGCTGGTGAATTTATCCCATCCTTATCTGCATTTAACCCAGAAACAAAACCAAAACCAAAACCAAAACCCAAACTAGAAGACTTAGAGTTTGTGATTGAAAAGTATGAAGAACCCGCCGAAAAAGCTTTTGCAAAAAAAGTTTTTGAAAAAGAAGAACTTAAAGAACGAGAGGAAGAAACTGTGGCAAAGGGTGTTAAAAAAATGCGAGCTGAAAATGGAGAGACAACAGATCTAATTGCCAAGTTTTTTACTGTTCCAGAGGAAGAAAAACGGGTTCCTTTTAAGAAGGCTACCAAAAGAAGAAGACACAATTATAAAAAGGCAAAAATTACTAGAAAACACGCAAAAAAATTTAGAAAACCTAAGCATACCAAAAGACATCTTAAAAAACATGTTAAGCGATGTAAAAAAGGTTGTCATTATACTCTTAAACGCAAATTGAAAAAATAATTTATAAATTTCATACTATAATTGTTGTTGTTATATTATGAAACATTAAAGAAGTGAGTTAACGTCTTCTAGTTTTTTTGTTTGATTTTTTTGCACGTTTACCCTTTGTACGTTGTTTTTTATTAGATTTGACTTTATGCTGCTTTTTTGTAACATTTCTTCCTTTTTTACTATTGTTGCGTCGGGTTTTTCTTCTTGGTTTGCCTGCTCTTAAAGGATGAGACTCTTTATATTGATTAATAAAAAGTGTAACAGCACTATTAAATGTTATACCAGGGTTAGCCTGTTGCAAAAAAACTATTTGTTCTATTATGTATCCTTTATCCGTTATTGTAGCATAAGAATTACGGTTTAATATAATATTTACTATATCTGGCAGAATTAAATTTAAAATTATATCACCGATGGATTCATCCTTGTATCGTTCATAATTTTCTGGCGTAATAATATTTTTAACTAAATATGAAAATTTACTTTTTAAACCGCCTAACCCGTTTTCTATTTTATTAATTAAATCTGTATATTCTGGGTCTTCTCTAATTGGTGTTGGTGGGGCAAAATTACTAGAACTATGTGTAATTTTAAAAGGTGTTGATGATGTATATTTCGTACCTCCTCCTCTACCACCACTTCCTCCAGCACAAGAACCATAAAGTGCACATGCTTGTGGACTAAGCGTGTGAATTGCCTCATCTAACAACAGATTAATAAATTCAACATCTCCTTCTGTTAACATATGATCCTCTACAACTCCTTCATCATTTATTGTAAAATTTGCTTGTAATATTATTGCAATTATATCATCAAATAACCCAGAATAATATATTTTTGATTGTGATCCTTTTACACCTCTAATTATTTCTTTTATTGAATTTTCAAAAGGAGTTGAAGAAGTAGTTGAAAAGGTAGTTGAAGAAGTAGTTTGTTGTATAAACATTGATTTCCATTTTAATAAAATAGCTTGTTTTTCTTGGCCCTCTTTAGAAGCTACTCTTTCACCGGGTGCAAGTTTAGTTCTAATATTTTTTAAAAGCAATGCATCTAATCGTTTTAATTTTGTTACTATATCTGTATATCTTTCAATAAAATCATAGGTAGCACCATTTTTTAAAACATAAGATGTAGGTGCATATTGTCTAATGCATGCTTCACGCAAAAATTCTAAATTATTTTTAGACTCTTCAGCTAAGTCTTTTGTGTAAATATAAAAAACAAATCCTTTTCCATCATCAGTTTGATCAACACTTCTTTTTCTGCCTGTCTTTTTATTAGAAGATAGCAATTTAAAAAATCGCGCGCTTATTGCTCTATCTCCAACTGTAACATAAAAACAACCAGTTGGGGCGGCCGAATCATATTTAGTTTGAACGTTTTGAACTACTGTATTTATATAACTCTCCATGATTTCTATTAACTGATCTTTGCTTAGAATTCCATTGTTTTTTAATGCTCTTTGCCACCAAAAGGCTCCAATTTGTCCCAATGCAAAATCAAATGACCCCAAAACAGTTGCACCCGGAACTATCCACTGATATCTAGTTCCAATTGCAGGATCAGTAGGTATATCATCTGTAAACATTAAACAAGAATCTGGACTAAGTGAATATTTAACAACAAAAACTGCCTTTGCGGATGATCCAGAACTTACAGCGCCAATTGCCATTGGTAGACATTTATTTTTTTTAACTGTATTTACAGATGCATCTCGTTCGCCAACTTTTTGACTATCTACTTCTTCTTCAAGTTGCATTGCTGAAGATGTGACTGGTACAGTTGGTTTTCTAGTTCTACTAGGTCTACCTAGATCACCTCCTCCAGCTCCTCTTTCACCTCCTCCGGAGCCAACAGCAGCCAGAGAAGAAGCAGCCAGAGAAGAAGCAGTAACAGTAGAAGAAGAAGCAGAAGCAGCAGATGGTTTTACTGCTTTTCTCCTAATGTCTCCATCTGTTTTACCCATAAGATTAGCAACTTTATTTCCTATTTCTCTTACAATTTCTATTTCTACATCGTGACCATAATCTACGTCTATTTCTCCACTTCCTTCTTCAGCGGAAGAAACAGCAAGATATTTATCAAATAATATTGAAATGTCTCCATTAAATAATTCATCACAGCTTTGATAATATCCTGTTGTCATATACAATTGGCCCAACCATACTGGTAAACTTTCTTCGGTATTTTGATCTTCACTAGATGACAGTTTGCGTTCAGTTTCACTAATTAAAACTGCTTTATTTGTTTCAACCAGTACAGAAATTTCTTGTATTAAAATACTAAAACGGGTTAAAATTTGCTGAACTCTTTCATGTAATATATCATCGCGTACACTGTTTAATCCAAATAAGTCGCGAATCTCATTTTTAAAATCTGCAATAAGACGCGGATCTCCAAAAATATATTCTAGTTTTCTATTTATTGATTGAAATTGTTTACGTGGAACTATTTTGTTAATTACTGATATTAACATATCATATTGTTCAAATGCCTTTTCAAAAACCTCGTTTGCGTTTTTAACGTAGAGGGTGTTATATTTATGAAATAATGGTGAAACTTCTGTTACTCTGTTAAAAAACTCGCTTAATATACGGTCTATTTTATCATAAATAGATTCTCCAATTGTTTGGCTGCGTGGAATATATACTCCAGTAAGTTTATCTCTGGCCATAATATCTTTAATAGCACTCATTAAAGTAATGTATTCATACGGAACAAAAAATTCAAGTGTTTGCCCTCTGGTATTTTTTCTTGGCAAAACTGATATAACTCCACCTTTAAATAACTGTTGTACATTTACTTGCAATGCAGCAGCAATTGTATCTGAACTAAAACCAGCAATAACTTCGGTATTTCTAGTTACATCAAAATAATTTTTTTTCGATTCTTCCTTTTGTTTTCTTGCAAGCCGATATTTAATTATTCTTAAAAGTTGTATTTTTACGCTTTCTCCAAATTGAGATATATCAGACATTCCTTTTGCCATAAATGGTGCATAAATAAGCAATAGTTGTATTAACTGTGTTTCTGGGTCATCTCTATGTTTTTGAACTATATCGTCATACGCTGTTTTTAATAAACCTTCAGCAAACTGCTTTTCATCTGGTGATAATTGACCTCTGGCGGAAGTTCGTATAATATCAATTAGATCTTTTCTCGTGTTATATAGTTGTGCTTTTATTGGAGATGATTCGTTTAAATATAGTAGAGCCTGTTCCAATGACGAAGCTAGAGTTTTATTAGGTGTTGCATCTCTGTCCTTAAATGCTAAAATTTTTTCTAGATTTCTGGGTAGCGATTCTGTTTGGGGTTGGAGGTCTCCTGTACCTTTTTTAGAAGCCTTATCTTTTGCGGGTTGTTTAACAAAAGATTCAGGTTCTTTAACTCTTGCATCTCTTTGTAATAAATCGGGATCTAAAAATAAATTTTTACCTCCTCCTTCATTTTTTTGCATTAAACCAATAACTCTAGCAGCGCCAGTATATTCTCCTCCTTTTTCATCTTTGGTAAGTGATGATTGTTTATCTATTAAAACTTGTGCCTTTAATGCAACTTCATTTAAACCTTCTATTTTTCTACAAAGTTCTGGGTGCAAATTGCAAAAATCTGGATTAATTCCGCGTAATCTTTGTAATAAACTATACACGTTTAAATCTGTTGAATCTTCATCTTCGCCCATTTCTTCCTCTGCACCAGAACCAGCGATATCATCTCCAACTCCACCTTCATCCATTTCTCCATCCTCGCCAACACCAACTCCCATTCCTTCATTCATTCCTGGATCATATAATGTTGCTTCATAATGAAAATTTCCTGTATTTGCTAATAATAGCGCCCCCATATCTCTAAGTTGGTTTAACGTTTCTTCAATATTTGCTACTAACCCAAGGTGATCTCCTATTTCACCAGAATAATCATAGGAACTATCAAAACCATATAATGTTGGTCCCTCGCTACTTAATACATATAATGGAATCCCAATGCACTTTGAAATTAATTTTACCATTCCATCATCTGGCCATGAATCAAGGCCATCAAAATTTGGATTTCTTATCATTTCAGCTATTTTATCTTTTTGAGAACCAAACTCAAAAGTATTTTGTGCATCATAGTATGGATTACTATTTTTAAAAATATTTTCAACTTCTATATCAGTCAAACGATTCAAACAGTCAATAAGTCTTTCTTTAAATAGAGGCAATTCTGATCCATCAGCAACACTTGACAGATCAATTAAATCTGTGCGACCGGCTCTACTTAACTCGTCTATTACAGATAAATATAGACAATCTCCACCTCCAGTATTTTCTATTAATCTATAATTGGCTCTTGCTAATAGAACCTGAAAATCTGGTCTTAATTTTTTAGTAATCATTAATATGCTTTGTTAAAATAAGCAAATATTTTAAACTTCATAATAACAATAAAATAAAAATTGATTTACTTTAATCAAAAGTATTAAAGTCAATCCGTCAATAATAGGCTAAACAAAATGCCACCACATTCAACATTTTCAAATAGCAATATGCGTCTTGCAAATGCTGACGACATAGGCCAAATTCGTTATATAGAAGGCATGTGTTGTGTGTCTTTCTATTTCAAGCTGGCCAGAACGTGTGAAACAAAAGTCTATAATATTCCCACTGAGTGGAACATAAGAACAATGATTCTAAATGTTCAAACTTGGGCAAAAAGGGATTTTCCAGGGTTGACCTCCGCGGAAGAGAGAGACATTGAAGTCGTTATTGCAGGCCAAAATGTGCAGGGTTTTGCAGAAGATGCACCACCACTAGTTGAGGAAACCATTTCTGTAAAGCAAAAATTTTCCAATGTCTACGGATGCACTGCATTCTACCTAAGGCAAAATGTTGTCCAAGAAGAACCATCCTACGTTAACAATGCCATTCCAAATGTTGATCCAAATCCAAATCCAATTGGCGAAGTGCCAAATTTTGACGCACCATTTTGCTCTATATGTTTTGATTCAAGCACCACGCATTGTTATTTCCAATGCACTCACCGAATTTGCAGAACATGCAATGATTCCTGTGTTGCGCGATCACATAATACTTGTCCCGAGTGCCGAGGCCCCAGGCTATAAACCCAAACCCTTTAGAAAAAAATATTTGTATGTAGTGCCTTTTTTTCAGTATAGCATAAGCCCGATTGAATGTGCAAATATTTGTTACCATAAATGATGAGCGCATCTACCCAGCCTCAACAAACTCGCCGCCGACCCAGCGCACCTGTTTGCTATTAAAGAGAATATTCATATTAATCACTTCTGGCTTCTCGGGATCGGCCGTAAACAATTTTGTAATCTGTTCCTCATCGCGACACCTGATGCTGTAGTTTTGCTGGATATTATTGCGACCAATGCGCCCCATGGCTTGGATGATTTTTTCTTGTGTCAAGTTCATGTCTTTGCTAATGTATCCATGGCAGAATTGGTAGTTTGTTCCGTAAATATAGTCGCTGGATGCAATGATCAAATACAGTTTCTGCTCTTCGGCCAATTTCTTCATAATCTCCATATAAGTAATATTTTCATGATTGTAAAACACACCAATACCAAGCAGCAATAGCACTTTCCAGCTATCGTCAATTCCGTGCAGGGTCATAATCTTAACAACCGTATCCTCATCAATGTCACTTCTAAACGCGGCTCTAAAATTTTGACCATCCGTCCACTTCTTCAAATGCTCTTGCGAGTTTGGAATAAAGATGTCGTGTAGAACACAGGGCTTGATCATGCTTCGCATAACATTTAGCTCCTCCGTAATCTTAAAAACTCCTTTGTCCTTTGACTCACCCATCTCGTCACCCTGCTTTGTCTTTTTCTCCCCCTTGCCACTCTTTCCACCCAATTTATAAGTGGACTTGTCCGTCTTTGACAGATCCAATGCCTCCTCCTTTTTCTGTGTCAAGTCTTCCAGCTTTTTTTCAAGCTCATCAATTCGCTCATTAAGACGGTTATTGTATTCAATCTTTTCCATAATATCCTCCATCAATCTTGCTGGAATGTTTGCCTGTTGAATGCAAAACTTGGCAATCTTGGTTACATCCTCTGCCAGAAAGATGGTTGGGCCATCGGTCAATGTATATGCGTCCTTTGTGGTAACATAAATAGCGCAGCTGCCACTTGCAGAAGCTGGTTGACTTTGACTAGTATGTACAATCTGTTGACTCGCCATCTTTGTCAATGGTGCGCCCGCATTTTTAGATGCTAGTAATGTTTCGTTTGAAACACTTGTTCCAGGACCAACACTAACAACCTTTCTAATCTTATTTCCTTTGCCGTCAACTGACTCATTTGACAAAAGCCTTGGTATTCTAGTTGACCGAAAGTAAATGTAGATTGATCCCCATGTCCCAGCAACAATATTTTTCAGGGCGCGCAAGTAATGCAGCTTGATTCCCTTTATGTCAACCTCATCCAGTGAAGTGAAATGCCTTCTAACGCAACTATTTGCAGCCACATAGTTTTGCTCTTCCAAGAATTTGATGAAATCACACGCCTCCTTCAGGTCAAAATATCGCAAAATTGTTAGATAGTTTTCACAATGATCGGCAATACCACGAACCTTATCATAGTCTTCATTCATGTAATGCGGCATAACAACATAGCCGTTCTTGTCAATAATTGGAATAGATTTCTTGCAATCGTGACTAACAATATCGCAAATGCTCGCACCTGGAAACTTTTCCAGAAAGTCTGTAGTCGTCTCAGTAAGCTCATGAAGCTTTGGCAAAGTAGCAGAAGACAGAACCACATTGGGGATCATATTTTCCTTCCAGTTCTTGTGAATTGTCTCGTGACAGGCGTGCTCATCGTAATCCATGGTGATTGTTGGTTCATCCCAATAAGTAATAATGTCTTGCGCTTCATTGAATGCAAGCATATAGTACATTGCTGGCAAGTACGATTTTACATCACAAATAATCATCTCCACCTTATCTCCCACGGAGTTGTCTACCTTGCCAATGCCACCAGTGCGCCTGTTGCGAGTGTACTCTAGAGCAGAGAAATAGTGAAGACGAATATCAGCAGCACTAGCACAACCAAATGCAAATGCAATCTTCACGTCCACCGAAATGGCAGCTTTTGCGAGAGCAAGACCAACGTGCCTTGCGGCGCAAACAAAGATGACACGATTGCCCTTTGTCAACCCAATTGGCGTCATAGTTTTTCCAGTTCCAGTGGGAGCAATGTACAAAACTAGCTTAGGGCGCTCCTTGTTCTTAACCGTTGTAAAAATTGTCTTCTGGTGCTCATACAAGACAGTGTCACTGTATTTCATTAGACACTTGTTCTGCTCTACAAATTCTACCGCATTGGCAATAATGTAGGCAAAATCAATCTCGCTCTCATACTCGGTCAACACTCTTTTAACAATCTTGCACATGCGTGCATTCAGTCTACCAATTACATTTTTATCAAGTTTGTAAAGGGTCAAATAATGCATCATCCACTTTTTAGAACCAATGACCTTTTCTTTGAACAAAAGACTCATGTGCTCTAGTAGGAGAAACTCGTAGACGTTTTCGGCAGTTAACTTGGACGGGTCATTTTGGCTAATGCGGATTTGATCTGCCCCCTTGATCTTCGCATTAGCATTTGCATTCACATCAATAAATGCAAGACCATACTTTGTCTTCATTGTAGACACCGCTTCTGCAAAATATTTATTATATAGAAAGTCCTCCATTTGAGAACTGAAATCAATCTTGAGCAAGTTAAACAGCGAACTTGCCTTGTTATATCGTATATTTACATCTTCGTATCCGCCAAGGATTAAACGAAGGATTTCTTTTTCATCCTGGGCTACAGGGATCTCAATCCCTTCCCACTCAGATTTCGTGAGTTTTCTTTGACCTAAATCCATTGTTTAAAAGGTTTTGCTTTAGCGGTTAAGCGTATTATAGTTTGTTGTTATGTGTTTATATCGTTTCACATTTCAATTTTATTTTTAACCCCACACCACACAATATAGATTGTAAAATTTTAAGTTAAAAAATTTGAAAAAATGAAAATAAAATATAATATTATAAATGAAGTATTTGTTTAATGAAAATGAATCAACTCCTTTATGTGAAATTATGGGAAGAAATAAAAGCGACAAAGGAGATATAAACATTAAAGATAGTTGGCATAACTACACAACATTTTATTATAGCATATTTAAAAATATACGTGAAGATAAACTAAGGGTATTTGAGTTGGGGTTAGGAACAAATAATTTAAATATTCCATCTAATATGGGTTCCAGTGGAATTCCAGGAGCATCTTTATATGGGTGGCAAGAATTTTTTCCTAATTCTTATATATTTGGTGCCGATATTGACAAAGATATATTATTTAATACTGATAAAATAAAAACATTTTATTGCGATCAAACAGATCAACTCACAATAAAATATATGTGGAGTGAACCTAGTTTACAAGAAAATTTTGATATTATTATTGAAGATGGTTTGCATACATTTAATGCAAATGTTTGTTTTTTTGAAAATAGTATACATAAGTTAAAACCATCTGGATACTATATTATAGAAGATATAACATTTCACGAGGAACCGTTATTTTTAGATAAGATTAAAGAGTGGGAAACTCAATATAAAGATTGTTCCTTTACATTAATAAAAATACCATCGTTACACAATAATTATGATAATATTTTATTAGTAGTTTTTAAATATGTAGTTTAATTATTCAAATGTGCAAATCATTGTAAATAACTGATTAATAATAATTGAATTATTTTATTTAAAATTGATCTGCGTTGTTTTACACCTTTTTACATTTCAAATGCCGATTAAATATTTTTAATTATAATATTTATTCAAATATTTATCATAATCTGGGGGTAAATATGTGTTATTTTCTATTTTAATTTTCTCAAATTTACAACAATCTCTATCGTATAAGTCACTATAATTTTTTACTCTATTTTCAATTTTGTCTAAATCCGTATAATTAGCATTATTTAATTCTTGATGCGAAAAATTTTGAATTTTATTTTGAATAAAGTATTTATCACCAAAGTAAGATAAATGCCAACCACCATTTAAAATATTAGAACATTGTTTATTTCTAATATCATTACAACTTATATTTAATTCATTGTAATTTTTATATGATATAATTTTACACAATAGCCATTTAGATTGATATCTTGTATTTAAATTATAATAATATAAATCCATTTCAAGTGTGTTAATATTAACTATTATATCACCTTTTTTGATTTTATCTAATGTATATGGGTCAGGAATTTCATCTAAATCTGATATTATTATGACATCATATTGAGATAAATCTTTAATATAATTTATGCCACGTGAAATAGCATTTCTTTGAAAAAATTCATTATTCCATACATCATTCTCACCAATATTTACATTAGGATATTTATATGGAAAATCATCTACAATAATATGTATTATTTTATTTCTAAAATTTTCAAATAAATGTTTATTCTCATTAAAAAACAATTTTTTTTCTTTACCAATAAATGTATGTGTAGATTCTACAATTATGAAATAATCTACAATATTATTTAACAAATTAAATCTATATGTTAATAAATCTAATTCATTATAAAAAATAAAACAATCAACTATTTTCATTTCTTAATATAATATTGTATTGTATTATATTATATTGTATTATATAAACGAATTATTTATAAACACGATTATTGTTATATAAATTGTTAATTTTATTGAAAATAATCGGCGTTTGAAATGAAAAAAGGTGTAAATAAAACATTTGCAAACTGATTTGTAATGGAACAAAAAGACCAAAACCCAAAAACAAAGGCTAAAAAAGTTGCAATAAGAGGGAAAAAATGCAGTGGCGGACAATGTGAATGCAAAAATTATGTAGGTAATTATAAGGATGTTGAAGGAGTTGGTTGTTGTGAACAATGTGATAAATATATTGACGATAATCCATATGATCCATATTGGGAACACATGGAACAAGATTTTGAATTTTCTAAGGAATGTGAAGAGTTGGAACAAAATGGATTGCTGAAAGACAATGAAGCATGCGAAAAAGCATTTGAAAAATATCAGGAGACTTATGAACCTTGGCCCGTTATGCGAAGACGCATGGCAAAAAAGTGCAAACTTTCCAATTAAAATTGAAACAAATAATAAACATTTAAATCGTTATAAAAGCAGCAGTACACACATATATATAACTATGTCGGGAATTCAAGCTATCAGGTCGTTCTTCTCTTGTTTTGCCAATGATGCAATCGGTGTGCCAAGTGAAGATGAGATTATTGTTTCATTGGATAAAGAACCTCCAGCAGCGGGCAAAATTATCACTATTGAGGGAAACATTGGCTCTGGGAAGAGCACACTTTTGCAAAATCTGCGAGAGGAATACAAGGATGATCCAAATGTCATCTTTTTAAAAGAACCAGTTGATGAATGGGAAAAAATTGTTGACGATTATGACCAGACCATGTTGCAAAAGTTTTACGGAGATCAAGAACGATATTCGTTCCCATTTCAGATGATGGCATATATTTCGCGTCTGTCATTGCTAAGAAATGCAATCAAGACGAACCCAGGAGCTACAATTATTACCGAACGCAGTTTGTACACAGACCGGTTTGTCTTTGCAAAAATGTTGTACGAGATGGGAAGAATGGAGGACGTATGCTATCAAATTTACTTGAGATGGTTTGATGATTTTGCAGAGGAATGTCCAATTTCCAAGGTTATTTATGTCAAGGCGGATCCAACTACATGCTTTGATCGCATTTTGAATCGTTCTAGAACTGGCGAGGAGGGAATCCCGCTTAATTATTTGGAAAATTGTCACGAGTATCATGAGAATATGATGAAGACTAGCGAATTTGCAAGGGATCATGATTTGGTGCTAGATGGAAATATTGACATTTTTGAAAACAGCGATTATTTGAAACAGTGGATCACGGAAATAAAAGAGTTTATTCGGTAAACCATGTCTCAATTGAAACCCTAATCCAAACTAACAGATAAATATTATAATACAAACAGTATAAATTTTTTGTTTATATATTATATATTATAATTACAATGAGCAATCCAACTACAGATGAAAACTTTATTGTACCGGTTAATGAAGAATTAAAAGAGCCACTTGTAGTTTTTTGCCCACATTGTGAAGAAATTGTTCTACTAGAAAAATTAAATTGCTGCATTTTTAGACACGGAGTCTTAAAACAAAGTGAAAAACAAATAAATCCTCATGCACCAAAAGAAGAATGTGATAGATATGTAAAAGAGAAAAAAATATATGGTTGTGGCAAACCATTTAGAGTTGTAAAAACTGGAAATGAATTTAAGACGCAAATATGCGACTACATATAAAATAAAAAAATGAAACAAATGTACTATATCTTTGTATAAATAATATAAAAAGATATACCATACCATAACAGATGAAACTGAAAATGAGTTTAAACAAGGTTTTGCCCATTGTTGAAGGTTGTGAAGCGTTTTTAAAAGTGGTGTCAACTGATCCCATTTATACATTAAACTTTGATGGATGTAGCAAGGGCAATCCAGGAAGAGGTGGAGCAGGTGCCGTAATATACAAAGATCAAGAAGAAATCTGGGCTGGTGCAACATTTGTTGGCGCAAATGTGACAAACAATTACGCCGAATATTCTGGACTCATTCTAGGATTAAAAACTGCAATTAAATTAAAAATAAAAAATCTAGATGTTCTCGGTGATAGTGATCTTGTTATAAAGCAAATGAAAAAGATTTACAAGGTTAAATCGCCAAATATTTATCCATTATACTTGGAGGCAAATGACACTGCAAAAGCTTTTGACAAAATAGAATTTACACATGTTTACAGAGAAAATAATAAGCGAGCGGATGAACTATCAAATGATGGACTAGATCTTGAGATTTGTAAAGAGTAAAAATTTTAGTATTCCAGAAGAGACACATTCAACCTTTGTGGGGGTTTATATTTAAGAAAATCCAGTTGTTTTTGCGTTGTGGGGAATTCGTCAAAGCCGTAAATATCCTGTAATAAAAGCCATTCAAATAGCCCACCCATGTAAACATATACATTTAAAAACCCTAGCTGCATTAGCTGTTGATATTTTTTATATATTTTTTCATCATTGGAATTCCGTCCATAGACAATGATCTTTACCTGTTTTGTTCCGCGAATATGATTATTGATCAAGGCTTCTTCCCTTGAACAATGAATAGAGTTAAAAATAAGACAGAACTGTTCTCCTTCTGGAAGGGTATTAATAATTATATAAGATTCCTTATTTTTTATTGCTATTTGCATATCCTCAAAACTAATTTTTTGCATTGTTTGAGCATTGCCCATAATTTAAGTGTCTATATACATTTAAATTATTGTTTCTTTATTACTATTTCGCGCAACTATTTATGTTTTATTTTTTATTTGCATTAGTGAAAAGTGTATTATCTTAATTGAAATGGTTACATTTTTACAATATTATAATCTATATAATATTTATAACTTTAATGAACAACAAAGTTTTGACAATGACAAAAAATAAAAAGCAATCTAACAACAGTGAAGTGATTATTAATGACTATGTAATAAAACCTGGCGCCAATTTACAAGGAACTGAATTAAGCAATGCTGTTTTGAAAAATGTTGATTTAACTGGTGCTGATTTATCTGCTGCTAATTTAACTGGTACAAGTTTTCAAGGAGCAAATTTAACTGGAGTCAATTTTAATTATGCAACTTTAACTGGTGCAGATCTAACTGATGCAGATTTAACTGATACAGAATTAAAATATGTTAAAAGTGGTTATATAATTGGAATACCAAAAAAATTGCCAAATGGCTGGATATTGCGCAATGGTTTTTTAATAGGTCGCAATGCAAATTTACAAAACGCCGATTTAATTAATGCAGATTTACAAAATGCAGATTTAACAGACGCACTTTTAAATAATGCAAATTTATTTGGTACAAATTTAAAGGGAGCTGTTTTAAATAGTTATTTTTCATTATTAACAGGTATTAAAAGTGGCAATATAACTGGAAATCCTAAAAAAATGCCTATTGGTTGGATTTTAACCGATGGATTTTTAATAGGACCAGGCGTTGATTTAAATGATGTAGATTTAACTAATGTAGATTTAACTAAAGTTAAAAGTGGTAACATAACCGGTATACCTATAGGATTGCCTATTGATTGGTCATTAATTAATGGTTTCTTAATAGGCCCAGGAGCTAATTTAAGTGATGCTAATTTAAGTGGTGCAGATTTAAGCTATCAGAATATAACTGGTGCCCGTGTAATTAATACAAATTTTTCTAATGCAATATTAACAGGTATTAAAGGGTCCAATCTACTTGTAGGAAATGTTAATAATGTAGTTGTTCCAAATAATTGGAACTGTATACAATCTGCTAATTATACCCGGGGAGTCTTAATAGGTCCCGAAGCTGATTTATATGGAGCCGATTTAACTGAAACTTATTTATATGGAGTTCATTTAACTGGTATCAAAAGTGGTAATATAACTGGAATACCTAAAAGCTTGCCTGATGGTTGGATATTAGAAAAAGGTTATTTAATAGGCGAAGGAGCTAATTTAAGTGGTGCTAATTTAAGTGGAATGGATTTAAGTGGAGTTGATTTAACTGGTGTCAAAAGTGGTAACATAGTTGGAATTCCTAAAAGTTTGCCAGATGGTTGGAAATTAGTAAAAAATTATTTAATTGGGATAGATGCAAATTTAAGTGGAGCTGATCTAAGCGGCGCTGATTTAAGTGGAGTTAATTTAAGTTATGCTAATTTAACTGGAATTAAAAGTGGTAACATAGCTGGAACTCCTGAACGATTGCCCGATGGTTGGATATTTTTGAACAAATATTTAATTGGTAGAGATGCTGATTTAAATGGTATAAATTTAAACGGTGCAGATTTAAGTGGGGCTTATTTATACGGTGTCAAAAGTGGCAACATAACTGGAATACCTAAAAGCTTGCCTGATGGTTGGATATTAGAAAAAGGTTATTTGATAGGCGAAGGAGCTAATTTAAATGGCGCTGATTTAAATGGTGCAGATTTAAGTGGTGCTAATTTAACTGCAGTTACAAGCGGCAATATAACTGGAAAGCCTAAAAACTTGCCTGATGGTTGGATATTAAAAAAAGGTTATTTAATAGGCAAAGGAACTGATTTGCGTGGTGCTGATTTAAGTGGCGTTAATTTAAGTGGTGCTAATTTAAGCGGAATTAATTTAATTGGCGCTAATTTAAGTGGTGCTAATTTAAGCGGAGCTGATTTAAGTGGTACTGATTTAAGAGACGCTGATTTAAGTGGTGGTGATTTAAGTGGTGCTGATTTAAATATAGCTGATTTAAGTGGTGCTGATTTAAGTGGTGCTAATTTAATTGGAGCTAATTTAAGTGGTACTGATTTAAGCGACGCTGATTTAAGTGGTGCTGATTTAAACGGAGCTAATTTAACTAAAGCCAATTTAACTAACGCCGATTTAACCAAAGCTACTTTAACTGAAGCCAATTTAACTAACGCCGATTTAACCAAAGCTACTTTAACTGAAGCCAATTTAACTAACGCCAATTTAACTAACACCAATTTAAGTGGAGCTGATTTAAGTAAAGTTGATTTAAGTGGAGCTGATTTAAGTGGAGCTAGTTTAGTTACTGTTATTAGTATTCGTAAGGGTCATAACATTCTAATCCCTAGTAATTTAAATAAAGCTAATTTAACTGGAGCTAATTTAAGTGGAGCTGATTTAAGAAAAACTAATTTAAGTGAAGCTGATTTAACTGGAGCTAATTTAAGTGGAGCTAATTTAAGTGGAGCTGATTTAATGTATGCAAGATTAATAAATGTTAAAATAAATGACCCTTTTAAATTTCCAAGAAATACAAAAATAAAATACGCGGTTATATCTAAAAATGTGCAGCAATATTTTGAAAATTGCGCATATTATAAAGATGCCACATTTATTTAATAATAAATATAAATGTAAATAAATATATAATTTATCTACCAAAAAAAGAAAACACGTAAAACTTTTTTGTGTAATATAACAAATAATTATTTTGAAATTAATAATTATTTATTTACACTTTTTAACATTTCAAAAGGTCGGCATTTGAAATGTTAAAAGGTGTAAAAGCAATATACATTTTACACCTTTGCGCATTTTCTACGAAGTGACAATGTGCAAAGGTGTAAAAAAATTTATTAAAAACTTTTAAAAATATAAAAATATAATCTAGCTAATATTTATAATCATATGCATGAAAATATTTTAAAAAATAATAAAATGCAATCTAATGAAGAATTAGTTGTAAATGGTCATAAAATAGAACCTGGAGTTGATTTGAGTGGACTTGATTTTCATGATGTTAATTTACACTCTGCTAATTTACAAGAAGCAAATTTAACTAATGCTAATTTGACAAAGGATAATTTAACAATGGCTAATTTAACTGGTGCATATTTAAATTACTCTACATTAATTGAAGCGAATTTAATTAGAGCTAATTTAACTGATGCTTATTTAATTGGTGCTAATTTAACCAATGCTAATTTGACTAAGGCAAATTTGAATGGTTCTAATTTAACAGGAGCTGATTTATCTGGTGCAAATTTATCTCATGTGACTTTAAAAAATGTTAAAAGTAGTAAAATATTTGGCACTCCTATAAGCTTACCACGTTATTATAAGGTACTCAATTCTTGTATAGTAGGACCTAGAGTTGATTTAACTGATGCCGATTTAACTGGATCTAATTTAGGTGAAGTTCTTTTAATTGGGAGTAATTTAACTGGTGCTAATTTAAGTTGCACAAATTTAAGTGGTGCAAATTTAGATTGTGCACGTTTAACAGGAATTAAAAGTGGCCATATAAAAGGAAGACCTACAAAATTACCTGTACATTGGAAAATGTACAAAGGATATTTGTTGGGACCTGGAGCTAACTTAACTGGTGCTATTTTAAGGAATGCTGATTTAACTAGCGCTAATTTAATTTGGGCAAATTTAAATAATGCTAATTTAGTTGGGGCTAATTTTAAAAATATGAATTTAACCCACATTGATTTAAGCGGGGCCGATTTAAATGGTGCCAATTTAGAAGGTGTTAATTTAACAGGTGCTAATTTAGCTGGAATTAAAAGCGGTAATATAAAGGGAAAACCTAAAATTTTACCTAAACTTTGGATCTTACTTAATGGTTATTTAATAGGACCCAATGTTAACTTATCTTTTGCTAATTTGGATGGTTTAGATTTATCTAATGCTCATTTGAGCGGTGTTAGAAGTTGCATGATACGCGGAACCCCCAAAAAATTACCTACATATTGGCAATTAAAAGATGGCTATTTATTCAATAACCCCAATAAATTTCAGGACGTTTGGCTTACATGTGATTTGACTAATATGTGGCTTTATCGTGCTGATTTAAAACATGCCAACTTATTCCGCGGAAAACTAAACAATTCTACATTAACTTGTGCAAATTTAGTTAATGCTGATTTAAGAGAGGCTAATTTAAAAGGAGCTAAATTGCATGGAGCTAATTTAAGCTATGCTAAACTAGAACATGTTATAATGGATGGCACTACTAAAGTGAGCAAAGATACACAAATTAAAAATGCAGTTATCTCTAAAAATGTGGAGCAGTATTTTAAAATTTGTGCAGACTACTCACAAGCCGTTTTTGTTTAATAATAAATATAAATATACAATTTGTATAAATGAATTTATGCATTAAAAAATAATATTGCAAATTTCTGTTAAAAAATTTGCAATATATATAATCTTTCCATTTAATATAATTTAAATGGGCGATAAATTAATTATCAATGGTTACACAATAGAACCTGGCGCTAATTTAGTTGGAGCTTATTTAGCTGGAGCTAATTTGCGAGGCACAAAATTGGCTGGTGCAATTTTAACTGGTGCAAATCTAACTGACGCAGATCTAACTGGTGCAGATCTAACAGATGCTATAATAATGGAAACAGATTTGTCTAGAGCTAATTTAACTAATGCTAATTTAACAGGCGCTAATTTAACTGGGGCAAATATGTTGGATGCTATTTTAACAGGGATTAATATGACTAATATTAATTTAAATGGTGCTACTTTAAAGGGAATTAAAAGTGGAAACCTTCAAAATGGAAAAGCTTTAAAAGGGTACTATATTTTACCCAAGGATTGGCAACTTATTGGAGATTATTTAATAGGTCCTGGAGCAAATTTATACAAAGCTAATTTAGACGGTCTTGATTTAACGAGTGTTCTGTTAAATATCTATAATATATGCGTTTACAGTGGTGGCATAACAGGAAAACCATTAGGTTTACCAAAACATTGGGGGCTGTCAAATGGTTATTTACTGGGACCATACGTTGATTTAACTAATGCTAATTTGACCGGTGCAAATTTAGAGGATATTGATTTATCAAATTCTATTTTAAAGGGTGTTAAAAGTGGTAAAATAACTGGAATACCAAAAAAATTGCCCACAAAATGGAAATTAGTAGGAGAGTATTTAATTGGACCTGACGCTGATTTAACCGGTATTGATTTAACAGAATTAGATTTAAGTAAATGTCAGTTATCTGGTGTTAAAAGTGGTGGAATAACTAAAAATAATAATACAATACTTCCCAAGAAATGGTCTTTTTACAATGGTTATTTATTAGGTCCAGGAGCAAATTTAACAGATGCAGTTCTAAACAACTTAACCTTAACTGATGCTGATTTAACCGACGCAGATTTAACAAATGCTAATTTTGAAAATTCTGTTTTAACCAAGGTTAAATTGTATGGTGCTCTTTTAAATGAAACTAATTTACATAAAGCAACGTTAGCTGACGTTATTTTTGCTGAAAAAACAGTGTATGAAAAAAAAGAAAAGGACAAAAAAAATATTATTACAATCATAAGTTACAATAATGGTATTAGATATTGCAAAATAAAAGGAACGCCTGCAAGTTTACCAGTTAATTGGATCGTAACAAATACAGGTTATTTAATAGGGCCTGGAGCTGCATTATCTTATTTTACTAATAATTATACAAAAAAAGTATTTAATGACATTAGTTTACAATTGATCAATGATCTAACTGGAGCGGATTTGTCTGGATCAAATTTAGAAGGCGCAAATTTTACAGATGTTGAATTAACAGCAGTTAAAGCTAGAAAAATAACTGGAACTCCAAAAATATTACCATATGATTCTAAGATAGTTAATGGTTATTTATTAGGTCCAGGAATTGATTTAACAGATGTTAATTTAAATGGATTTAATCTAGAGGGTGTTAGTTTAAATAACACTAATTTAACTAGAGTTAAAAGTGGTAATTTAACTTGGAATAGTACAGAAAATCTTGATCAAATAGGAAAAGATATGGTAATATATAATGGCTATTTAATAGCCCCATATGTTGATTTAACAAATGCAAATTTATCGGGTGCTACATTATCAAATTTTACCTTTTCAGGAAATTTAACTGGTGCTGATTTAACTGGAATTAAATTAAATAGTTGTTGGTTTAAAGATAATGTAGATTTAACTAGTGCAAAATTAACAAATGCGATTATAAATTATACAACTTTATCTGGGTGTAATTTAACAAATGCTATATTAGAAAATGCAACGCTAATTAACTGTGATCTTAGTAAAGCTATTTTAACTGGAGCTAATTTGACCAATGGAGGTATTTTTTACGACTCAAATGTTTTAAGAAGAACCCAAAAAACTAAATTTTTTAATGTTAAAACCGGTAGAATTATTGGGAACCCCAAAAAATTACCCAACGGCTACATATTATTTAACAAATATTTAATAGGACCTGAAGCAGATTTAACTGATGCTGATTTGAGCGGGTGCAATTTAACTGGCGTTGATTTAAAAAATGCAATTTTAACAGGCTCAAATTTAACTGATGCAAATTTAACTGATTGTATTTTAACTGGTGTTACAAGCGGCAACATAATTATGAATTCTAAAACTTTACCGTTGCCAACTGATTGGCAATTAATTCGTGGTTATTTAATAGGACCTGGTGCTATGTTAGATCAATCAAATTTGCAAGGAATTAATTTATCAAATGCTAATTTAGAAAACGTTAATTTAAATAACAGTAATTTATCTTTAGCTAATCTTAGTAATACTAATTTAAAAAACTCTACTATGTCCTCTTGCAATTTAATGGGTACAAAATTAACTAGTGCTAATTTAGAAAAAGCAGTTTTGTATGGAAGTGATTTAACAGACGCTAATTTAAGTGGTTCCAAATTGCAAAGTTGCAATTTAAGACGTGTATATTTTAAAAATGGTATCATAGATAAAACTACTAAAATAAATAAGAATACCACAATTAATGAAGCAATTATATTCCAAAATGCAGAATCTTATTTTAAACAATGCGAAGATTTTTTAGAAGCAACGTTTTTTGATTTTTAAACTATTTGCAGTTTTTACAAAAGTTAAATATTTTAAAAATTTAATAAATTTATTTATTATAGTTTAATGAGCAATAGTGTATTATTAAACAATAAAGCTGTTAAAAAAACGTTTGGCCATAAAAATAGACACAAAGCATACGTACATGTAAACGATTTTGTGACATATGGCTGTGCGTGTCAAGTTGATGCATCTTTCTATGGTGTGCATGTTTATTCTGACGAAAAATATTTTGGTGGTAGCAATTTTATGGGCACTAATCTATCTTATAGTGGTTATTTTACTAATAGGTCTTTTACTTATGCTGATTTGACAGGTGCCAATTTATTTCACGTTGATTTGTTTGGTGTTGATTTGACAGGTTCTCATTTAAATGGAGTTAAAAGTGGCAACATAACTGGAGAGCCCAAAAAATTACCCATTGGTTGGACATTACGAAAAGGTTATTTAGTCGGTTGCGGCGCTGATTTATCTAGTGCTGATTTGAATGATGCTGATTTATCTAATTGTAATTTAATTGGTGCTAATTTAACTAACGCTAATTTAACTAACGCTAATTTAACCAACGCTAATTTAACTAATGCTAATTTAACTGGTGCTAATTTAAGCAAGGCAAATTTGACAGGTGCTTATTTAATTAATTGTAATTTAACTGACACTAATATAATCAGCGCTAATTTAACTAACGCTAATCTAATTAACGCTGATTTATCTAGTGCTGATTTAAGTCGTGCTAATTTAAAAGATGCTATTTTAAATAATGCTAAATTAGTTAACACTAATTTTCGCAGTGCTAATTTATCTAATGTTAATTTAAGTAGTGCTGATTTAACTTCCGCTAATTTAGGTAATTCTAATTTACACAATGCTATTTTAACTAACGCTAAATTAATTAATGCCAATTTACACAATGCTTACGCACTTCAAGCTAAATTAAGTAATGCAGATTTAACTGGTGCTTGTTTAATAAAAACAAATTTTAATAAAACTATTTTTACTAATGCGATCTTAATTGGCGCTAATTTGACCTGTGCAAAATTATACTGCGCTAGTTTAAATAATGCGAATCTATCTAATGCTATTTTAAATGGAATTAAAGTATATAATATACAAGCACAAGATATAAAACTACCAAAACATTGGCAATTTATTATTGCTTCTTCATCTGGGGAGCCATCTGGTTGTTTAATAGGTCCCGATATCAAGTTAAGACATGCCACTTTAACTGATATTGATCTAACTGGAGCAGATCTATCTAATATTTGTATGCTTGGCACAAGGTTAATTAATGTTAATTTAACTGATGCAGACCTATCTAACGCAAATTTATCTAGAGTTAATGGTCGTGGTATAATTGGAACACCTAAAAAACTACCAAAAAATTGGCAAATAATAGAAAAATGTTTGATGGGCCCTCAAGCGGATTTATCGGGACTTACATTAGTTGGAGTCAGTTTAGCTGGAGTCAATCTATCTAATGCTACTTTAAGAGATATTAATTTTCTCAATGTTGATTTACGTGGAACTAATTTAACTAATGTTAATTTAATTGGTGCTACCTTAATAAATGTTTTAATAGATGAAACTACTGTAATTACAAGAGATATTATACTTAGTAATTCTTGGGGTGGGGGAACCATATTTTCTAAAAATATAAAAAAATGGTTTGCCAAATGTAATAGTCATAACCATGTTAAATATGTATAAAATAACAAATTTTTTAAAATTTGTTATTTTGCAAAGTTAATAAACAAACAATTTAATTAAAATTAACGACAATTTCAACCTCCTCTTTTTTAATACTCTTGGTTGCAGACACGGACAATTCTTCTCGCTTCTTTCTCGTCTTGGAATTTGAACTTACAGTATTTGTTACAACTTCTACACCAGATTCCTCTTTGCGCCTGGATGTGCTATTGCGAGTGTTCATGTCTTTCTCAATAACATCATAATTAGTCTCAATATAATCAACTACGCGATTTTCTAGAGCCCATTTGAAAAAATTTAATTGTCCAATCGTGGTCTCAATGCATTTATCTTCTATATATGGAATGCTAATGCGTTCCCACCTGCAAAAAGGGTCAAATCTTTTTTTGCTATAAGCCTTTAACTTCAGCTTGTAATCAATATACACCTTAAATCGTCTGCAGAGACCCACATCATCGGTATACTCATACAAAGTATAATATTTCTTAGCATAATTAGTTGCAAACCAATCAACAATCCGCAAAGATATACGCGATTCACCAGTTATAATAGACAACATTCTTTTTAACATTTTCTCGTCTTTGTAAAAATCCATAAGATTCTTTAACAATAGATCATTTTGCGTAGAATAAGCAGAAGCCGACATGCTCTATTTATTACATCATTCAATTACTTATTTAAGTTGTTTTAACCACCGTTTATATATTTTTATTCAAAATTTGCCGAATATTGTGTTGATCCCTGCGAGTTTTCATAATCTTTTTCTTCCCTGCGTTCTTTTTCCATTGACGTACTAACAGGCTTTAAAAACCGGTCTTGTACCAAAATGTCATTTACATAGTTATTATTTTGTAAAAAGGGATTTGCTCCAACTTGCATAAACATATCGCGATCTGCTATTTTATTATAAGATGATTCGCGCTTATTTAGTTCAACAGGAGTATATAGAAAAGCGGGCGTTTGATCATTCCCTAAAGAAGTAATACCATCAAACATTTCAAGTGATTGTTGCAATGCACTGCCACGATTATCAACAACTATATTATTATAGTAATCTTGCGTTTTAATAACCTCGGTTTCGCCAGAGCATTGCTTAAAAATTCTCGGGGATTTTTCATAAATATCTCCATTGCTCCATTTCCATTCTTTCATAAATCTATTCTATTCTATTAAAACAAAGTATTTATCATTTTTTATTGCAATTATTGTAAATCAATCGTCAATATCATGGGTCACATGTAAATCCTTGTCTTACAATGGCCAAATTCTTGGTAAACATAAAATCATCCTTATTTTTACGTCTGCGCCTTATATTACAATCCAAACAAGCAATGACAACATTTCCCATATTATGGCCTTTATCATTGTCTATACGATCAAGAGTCCATTGCTTCAACTCTCTCACAATTTCATACAATATAAAAATTTGACATGAACAATAATTACACAATAGTTTACTATCATTTAACTGGTTTAAAATTTGTTTATATGTAATAAAGTTTAATTCATCTAGTCGTTTTTTTAAAATGTCCTGTTGCTTATAAGAAGCTATTTTGGTATCAATTTGTTTTGCAATAAGTTGTCCATATTCATGTATATTTCCCTTATCTAAATCATTTATCATTTTTAGTTGACATTCATGCGTCAACTCATCTGCACCAATATTCCAATTATTACTAGCAACGCGTATTTTAGACACCTTTGGTACAGTCATTTTTTTAATTTGATATCTATTTGCAGTTCCAGTTATATTTATAACCTTTTGACCTGCATCTATAAATACGTGATTCTTTGCATCAATATCACTCTTCTCATTATTGTTAGATGAAACCCCAAATGTATCCATATTGCACGTGTTATATTATAATGTAAACATAATTTTATATAGTTAGACATATAATATATTGTAAAAAATGGAGTTAAACTTAAAGAGAGTATATCATATATAATGGATTCATCGGTTGAAAAAATAAAAGAAGAAGAGTGCATTGATCTCAAAAATATTAAATACAAGACTATGCTTTTGCACGGAGCCCCTCTAAAAGAAACTACATCTGCTAGCGATCTCTCTAATTTGGAGAAATTTCTTGAGGATGAAAAAAATAATAACCAAAAAGAACCTTGGTCAAAATTAGATAAAACAGTTAGAACTAAAAAAATGCTTTCATTTGCAGAAGATTACTGCAAAGAAAAAGAATTAGATGAAACAGAGAGTGAATTATTGATCCAGTTTTTAAAAGATTGTTTAGATAGAAAAAAGTTGAGTCGCGTAAAAGATGTTGTATATGATAAGGAAACTGGAGCAATTAAAAATATTCCCGCTCTTTTTTATAACAAGTCTTCAAGGCATTTTACATTGAAAAATGTTGACAAGCGCGTTTCTACATTGAAAAGCTTGCCTCCCAAGAAAGCTCGTGGAACTATTAAAAAAGGTGCAAATGATGATGATGCGGATGAAGATAACTAGATCTGCAAATAAAAAAACAAAACAAAAATATTAAAGTAGAAAATTGAATGAAAATATTGTGACGCAAGACAATTAACTCGCGTCACAATATGGGGTGCTTTAGCTGGATTACAAATGATACAAATAGATCCATTATTATGTCAGGCTATGGCACAAAAAGATTTCCATGTAGAACTTGTTATATGTGGGATAACAAGGGAAATTGTTGGGAAGAGAAAAATTATGAAGGTTATGGCATGTTTGGTAAAAAAGACTACTATATTTTGCTTGCAGAAATGAATAACGCATATGACCCAAACATTAGTGAAGATGAAAACAGAAATCATGGAATTGGTATAGAATTTGGTCCAAAAAATAATAAGACCCTTTATCCTAATCTAACGCACTCTTCAGGATGGATGTGGAGAAATGAAGCGCCAGGACAGTGTCCTGAACAAGGCTCGTGCGATTGGAATGCATGGGAGTACGAAGATTTTGATGAAGATAACAAAGAGGAAGAACAAGGGCCAAAACAAACTCTATTTCAAACTATACCTATTCAAATTCAAATGCCTGCGCCAAAACCTCTTCCAAAAGTTGAATCCAAAAAGTGCAACGAACAACTTGCAATTGATAAAGTTCGCACTGGTATAAAGCAAAAATACGTTGTTATTAATTATAAGGAAGGAGAAATTACTGGTGGGTTTGTTTCAAGAAACCCAGTTTGGATCGTTAAAGAGAAAAATGATGCAGAATGCATCTATGATACAACCATGGTAATCATGTATTGTCAAGGAGCCAGTTTTGCCAAAATGAGTGTACAATCTTATCAAAAATTGCTTGACTTTGAGAAAAAATACAATGACAAATTTGTTTTATACCATCATGCACTAAGTGGATCCAATATTACAAAGGGGCATTGTTCTAATCCTGCAAATATGGATGCACTTAATAACGTCATACGTTCAATAGTGTCTGTTGCAAAATCAAACACCTTTGCTAGCTCAAACTATTAAAAATACCTAAAAATAAAAATAAAAATATAAACTACTTTTTTGTTAAATATATATTATATAGAATCAATATAAAAATACTTCAATATATATAATAGTAGGTACTATTCTAAATCAATGCAGCTTAAAGATCTAGGTGAATTGGTGAATATCCTGGACGAAATTACGGTAGATAGCGAAGAAGATATTAGATATTTTAATGAAGATGCCGTCATTGAACTTACAGATGAATTCTTGCATGTGATGGAGCTATATATACAAGATAATGTAAAAGGAATAGCTGAACCAGATTTTGAAGAAACTTTTTTTGATAGTATAAAAGAATTAATGGTTGAACAATTTAAAGTAGATCCATTTTTTACAGAAGAAGCTGAAGACGAATTTGATGATATATTGAACTGCTCAATGGATCAATTTTTTGAAACATTTATGCCTCGAAGATCGCACAAAGAATCAAAAATTGTAAGACGATTAACTCCAGAAATGATACAACAACTTGAGCAACAATTAAAGTATTTGGAGGAAAAACCTCAACCTGTACAAAGATCTAAAGAGTGGTATGATTTTCGTCAAAATTTAATTACTGCTAGCAATGCGTATAAGGCATTTGAAAATGATGCTACAAAGAATCAACTTATTTATGAAAAATGTAATATCAAGTTGCCACAACTAGAATGCAATAATGAAATAATAGGAGAAGGACAAGAGGAAACAATTATTAAAATTATAAACATTACAACTGCCCCAAATCGCCCTGTAAATATTAACACAACACTACACCATGGTCAAAAATATGAGCCTGTTTCAGTAATGTTGTATGAAGATACATATAAAACAAAAATACAAGATTTTGGATGCATACAACACGACAAGTACTCTTTTTTGGGAGCTTCTCCAGATGGAATTAATGTAGATAAGAACTCCCCAAGATATGGTAGAATGTTGGAAATTAAAAATATTGTAAATCGTGAAATAGATGGAATACCTAAAAAAGAATATTGGGTTCAAATGCAAATGCAAATGGAGACATGTAAGCTAGAAGAATGTGATTTTCTTGAAAATAAATTTGTCGAATATGATTCTTATGAACAATTTAAAGAAGATGGAACCTTTCTTCTAAGCAATAATGATGAAAAAAAAGGTATAATCTTATATTTTAATGATAAAGCTGGAAACCCTAAATACGTATATAAACCTATTCAAATGAATGAAGATGAGTTTGCAGAGTGGGAAACTAATATGCTGGACTTAATGCAAAGCAAAGAATATGGATACATGTGGATAAAAAATTGCTATTGGAAATCAGAAATATTTAGCTGTGTTTTGGTTGAAAGAAACCAATTTTGGTTTGAAAACAATGTTCAAGATTTGATTGATTTATGGTCAACTGTAGAAAAAGAGCGAGTTTCTGGATTTCATCATCGGGCTCCTGTAAAAAAGAATAATTTAAAGAAAATGCAAGATGATGATGCTAGTTTGCCTTTTGGAACAGGCTGTTTGCTAAGCCTAAATAAACTTACAGGAAAGGTAAATGTTAGTCAAAATTAGATCAACAGATTTGAATTGGTTCTATAATAATTAACTCGTGCCCCTTCACCTGGAGAAACAGGGGGCAAAACCTCGCTAATATTAGAAGCAATCTGTGATTCTTTATACAAAGCCCCGCAAAAATCAGCAGATACACATGTGCCTTCATCAGGATTATTTGGATATTTAATATTATTAGTAATCTGTTCAAAGGAACTAATTTTAAATACTGGGTAATGCCACCAAATATTGCTATATTGATTATCTGTCACAATTTTTCTTCCTGTTAAAGGATAACTATCTTTAAGTAATGGATCAGTTTGTGATGCAGGATAGGCACCAGGTTCAAGGCCACCTTCTAAATAATTTCCCGTGTCTTGAAATCCCTCCTTCTTATTTTCAAAAAAGTATTTTGTCACGTGTATAGAAAATAACACAATAAAATAAATAATTAATAGACCAACAATTAAATAGAATAAATTTAACAAATGCTTATTCATATATTATATATATAGCTTTTGTTTTTAATTTTATTTATTTTATTTGTCCTGAAAATGTGCTATATATAAAAATACAAAAATAAAATATCTTGTCCTAAGAAAGAATAAAACTATATTTATAAATAAAAATTTTTTCTACTAGTTAATAACAATTTTTTGTGAATTAAAAATCCAAGAACTTTTAAATTTATACTATAATATTGATTTAGAATTAACTCAACAATATTATATATCTTAAGACTATGGAAAACAATAATGATATGCGAGTAACAAAAAGAAATGGACAATTAGAGGATATTGCATTTGATAAAATTTTAAAACGGATAAAAACTATTGGTCAAGAGGCCAATATTCAAATCAATTATTCCTCATTGGCGATGAAGGTAATTGATCAGCTGTATGATACAATTTCAACCACAAAGATTGACGAATTGACTGCCGAACAATGCGCCTCACTTTCAACGCAGCACCCAGATTATGGAACGCTTGCAAGTCGCATAATTGTATCAAATCATCAAAAAAATACAAATCCCAGATTTGATGTAGTAATGTCACAACTCTACAATTTTACTGATGTTCATGGAAACAACTACCCTCTTATTTCGCAGGAGTTGTACAATGTTGTAACTGAATATGCAGATACATTGGATTCTTTTTTGGATCATGAGCGCGACTATTTGATTGATTATTTTGGTTTTAAGACTCTTGAAAGAGCATATTTATTCAAACTAAACAACGTTATTGTTGAACGCATCCAACACATGTGGTTGCGCGTAGCCGTGGGAATTCATGGATCAAATATGATCTTCGTAAAAGAGACATATGATTTGATGTCTCAAAAGTATTTTACTCATGCTACTCCCACACTTTTTAATGCGGGGACGCCTAGACCGCAGTTAAGCAGTTGCTATTTGATTGCCATGGAGGACGATAGTTTGGACGGAATTTACAACACACTACGGGATTGTGCACGCATTTCAAAATGGGCTGGTGGAATTGGTTTGCACATTCACAATGTTCGCGCTAGCAATTCTCATATTCGTGGCACCAACGGAAAATCTAATGGAATTGTTCCTATGTTACGTGTTTTCAACAATACTGCTCGCTACATTGATCAAGGAGGAAAACGTAATGGCTCGTTTGCTATTTATTTGGAGCCATGGCACGCAGATGTTGAAGATTTTTTGGAAATGAGAAAAAACCACGGAGATGAGGAGATGAAAGCACGTGATCTTTTTTATGCGCTATGGGTTCCAGATTTGTTTATGGAGCGCGTCAAGGCAAATGGAAAATGGACACTTTTTTGCCCAAATGAATGCCCTGGTCTATCTGATGTGTATGGCGACAATTTTAATGACTTATACGAAAATTACGAATCAGCTGGTCGCGGAAGAAAGACTATTAATGCGCGCGACCTGTGGTTTAAGGTTCTTGATGCTCAAATGGAAACAGGGACACCGTATTTGTTGTATAAAGATGCTTGCAATAAAAAGTCCAACCAGAAAAATCTCGGCACCATTAAGAGTTCAAATTTGTGTGCCGAAATCCTAGAGTACTCTGATGAGAAAGAAACGGCTGTCTGCAATTTAGCCTCCGTCGCACTTCCTACTTTTGTAAACCAAGAAACACAAGAGTTTGATTACGAAAAGCTGCACAAGGTAGTAAAAGTTGTAACACGCAATCTTAACAGGATTATTGATATTAACTTTTATCCTACTGAAAAAACAAAACAAAGCAATTTGTTGCACAGACCAATTGGCATTGGAATCCAAGGTCTGGCGGATACGTTTATTATGATGGATCTGGCATTTCATAGTGATGCGGCAAAAGACGTTAATAAACTGATCTTTGAAACTATGTATCATGCAGCGTTAGAATCTAGTAATGAAATGGCAATTGAACGAGTAGATCTTTTGAAAAAGGTAAAAGAATATGTCTATAAAAATTACTCTCCTGATATGATTAAAAAGTTTGCTTCAACAAAGACAGATATTGTAAACCTAACAATTGGCATTGAAGGCATTAAAGATGCTCGTCCCATTTACGCAGAGATTCAAAATCTAGAGAATGATCATCTTGGTGCATATAGCTCGTTTGAAGGTTCGCCTGCTAGCCAGGGTATTTTGCAATTTGATATGTGGAATGTTATTCCAACCAACAGGTATGATTGGATTGCATTAAAGAATTCTATTATAAAGTATGGAACTCGCAATTCGCTTTTGCTTGCACAAATGCCAACTGCAAGCACATCACAAATTCTAGGGTTCAATGAGTGTTTTGAACCTTTAACAAGTAATATTTATAGTCGTAGAACATTGGCAGGTGAATTTGTTGTCACAAACAAGTATTTGATGAAAGATCTAATCAAGCTTGGTCTATGGAATGAAAGCATTAAAAACAACATTATTGCTAACAAGGGAAGTATACAGCAAATATCTACAATTCCAGAACATATTAAAAACAAATATAAAATTGTTTGGGAGATACCGATGCGTCATATTATTGACATGTCAGCTGATCGTGGTGCATTTATATGTCAAAGTCAAAGTCTCAATCTGTGGGTTGAAGATCCAACATATAATATTTTAACATCTATGCATTTTCATTCTTGGAGTAAGGGATTAAAAACTGGTATTTACTATCTTAGAAGAAAAGCAAAGCATCAGGCTCAACAATTTACATTAGAACCAGAAAAAATGGAAACTAAAAATGGTGAACACCATAAAGAAGAGGATGAAATTTGTGAAATGTGTTCAGCCTAACAGTGCTCTTTGCATATTCCAAAAGTTTTGCGATGCCAAATAGTAATTCCATATTCTTTGATTCCATCCAAATGTTTTTTTGCACCATAACCTTTATTACTATCAATGCTGTAACGTTCGACTAGTTCAGGATTTTTGTCACAAAGTTCATCAATGTATTTGTCTCTTTCAACCTTTGCCAATATAGATGCTGCTGCAATAGAACTAAATTTGTTATCTCCACCTTCAATGCATGTAAATGGCAATGATTCAATTTTTTTCTTTTCATTATTGTAATTTGTAATAGGTTTAAAATAGTTACCATCAATTAACAAATGAATATTATAATTATTTTTGTCTTTATCTTTATCTTTATCTTGTTGAGTCTTTAAAAGGGATTCCTTTTTAACACTCAATATAGCCTTGTGCATAGCTTGTTGTGTAGCCTGTAAAATATTAATTTCATCAATAGTTTGTTCATCTTCAAATGCAACAGACCAAGCCAATGCATTAGATTTAATATAATCTGCAACTTCTTCAATCTTTTTTTTTGAATGAAACTTTTTGCTATCTTTTACTTTGGAATGATCAAAACTATCATCTTTAGGTAAAATTACGGCGGCTGCATATACTCTTCCAAAAAGTGGACCACGTCCAGCCTCATCCACCCCAATTTCAATTATATTAAAATCTTCGTGTAAGTATTTGCGTAAAGGTACCACAATCGTCTTTTTTAAAACTGCTCCTTCAGGCTCACTTTCTTCTTCCTCTTCTTTTGGTTTTACATCTTTTTTAACCTTGTTTTGTTTAAGAAGTTTTTTGGCTTTAATTGGAACAGTAACTTCAATTTCAAACTCCTCATAATCACTATCTTCAATTATATTGGCATATACATAGTCTTTCTTATAATTAGACATCTCTGCAAACAGATGCTGTAACTACAAAATTATAAAAATCAAATCAATTTAATTTTATAAATTTTTTCACTATATAAATTATACAATGATGAACAAAGCATTATTTCTCTTTTTAATATTATTATTTGGTTTAATTTTATGCTCCTTTTTAGGAGGATATTGCAAAAGAGATGGATTTACAAATGCTTCAACAAATGATGAATCCTCATCTAATAGTGTAACTAACCCAGTATCAACGAGTGACCATCCAGATACAGGATCAACAAATTATGACAACTATAATCACTATTCTGGCAGCTCTTATCCTGCAATATTCTATGGACCAAATGGAGCAACTGCTCGCGTAATTCAAACAAATGGTAATGATACTATTGTGATAACACAGAAAAATGGTAACACTGAGATTTTTTACATTGATACCAATAAAAATAATAAAAAAGAAGCGGATATTACATCAAAAGTTTTTACTGGACCAAATGGTGGTTCAGGGCAAATAATAACAACCTCTAATGGAGCAAAGGTTTTAAAAATAACATTACCAAATGGAAATTCTTTTGTATTTACTCCTACAAATAGCTATATAAATGATGGATCACAGACTAGCGACAATACTACAAACACAAATTCAGATACAACTAATCAAACTAGTGATTATAGCAATGCATACAAGCAATCTTTTTACAATAATCCTACAACCACAAATAGTGTAAGCGGTGCAGTTGTTACTGGACCTAATGGAAATACCGCGGCAGTTGTTACTGGACCTAATGGAAATACTTATGCTGCAACAAACTATGACCCTTCTGCATATTACAACTCTCTTCCACCCGGGGTTCCAGCAAGTCAAATTCCTCCAGGATCAGAAGATTTATACATTTTAAAATCAGAGATAGTACCTCCAGTGTGCCCTGCATGTCCGGCTTGCCCACCAAGCACTGATGCAAAGAAATGCCAACCTTGTCCTCCATGCGCAAGATGCCCCGAACCTAGTTTTGAATGCAAAAAAGTTCCAAACTATAGCTCTTTTAACCCTGACCAAATGCCTGTACCGGTAATGAGTGATTTCAGTTCATTTGGTATGTAAAATTATATTTTTAAATATTTATACATTTTAAAACTTAAATATATAAATATAATATAATATTTAAACATACTTTATGACTTCATTAGGTTTTATTATGTTAAGACACGTAAATAACTCAATAACAAATAAATATTGGCAACATTGCTACAATTGTATTAGACAATTTTACCCAGAAAATTATATACTTATCATAGATGATAATAGTAATTGGGAATATATAACAAATATAAATCTATACAAAACAGTAATTATTTATAGTGAATATTGTGGAAGAGGAGAATTATTACCATATTATTATTATTTACAATTTAAATTATTTGATACAGCTGTAATTATTCACGATTCAGTATTTATAAATCAATATATTGATTTTAGTGTTGATAAATATAGATCATTGTGGCATTTTAGACATGATTGGGACATAATAGATTTGGAAACTAAGATGATAAACCTGTTTAATGACCCAGATTTATTAAACTTTTATGAAGATAAATCATTATGGAATGGGTGTTTTGGTGGAATGTCTGTTATTACACATGACTATTTAAAATTTGTTAATAGTAAATACAATTTAAACAAATTATTAGATTGCGTTACAGATAAAGTATATCGTATGGCATTTGAAAGAGTAATAGATTGTTTAATGCTAAAAGATTGTAAAAATGTTTCATTATTAGGAGATATACACAAATATTGCAATTGGGGAATTAAATTTAATGAAATAGATAATTACAAATATTTACCATTAATAAAGGTTTGGACTGGTAGATAGATATAATTTATAATTAAATAAACTTTAATTTTTGTAAATTATAAATAAAAATCAAATACATAAGAATATAAATAATATAAATGGTACAACTGTTATTTAAATACAGAAAATGGAAAAGGATACAAAAGAACATATTAAACTTGCTATATGTATTTATGCATGTGCAACAATTCCAAAATACAAAGATCAAATACTTAAAATGAATGAAACATGGATAAACGATGCAAAGAGTAAAAATATTCACGTTTTTTATTTTTTGGGGGAAGAACAAACTGATCTGCAAGGTCCGGAATACATATATCTTTCAAATATTTTAAATGATTATCAGTCTGCTTCTTATAAACAAAACTTGGGTCTAAAATATATTTGCGACAACTATGATGCAGATTTTATATTTTGTTGTGGTACAGATACATTTGTAAATATAGAAAAAATGGTAAATTTACTGCAAGAATATGATCCAGAAGACAAATTATATATAGGAGGACATGGGGCAGAAGCATCATTTGTAAAATATTATCATAGTGGTGGAGCTGGATTTATTTTATCAAAAGCAGCATTATTGTCTTTGTATTCACATTTTGAAAATATGGTAGAATCTTGGATTAGTATTTGCAACAACAATAACAGCGTTTATTTATACCCATCTTGTGACGTTTGCATAGGATATTATGCAAAATTATTAGAATTAAAAATAATAGTAGACGACAATAGTTTTTTTGGTTGTAATTATAGAGGATATTTTGATTCAAACAAGCAAAAATGTTGTGGAGAAAATATAAAAATGCAACAACTTGTATCGTGTCATTTTATGACACTTGAAGATTTTGATAACTTTTATAAAATTTTAAATCAAAATAACTATTTTTTAGACTACATTCCACCAAAAAGCCCTGATATTTTACCAGATTGTACTTTAGTTACAGGTTGTTTTTGTTTAAATAAAAATAATGATAATCAAACAAGAAATTTAACAAATATAATTGACTCTATAGAAACTGTTTTAAAAATGCCGTGCTATTTTATATTTTTTGGAGATGAAATGACAATTCCATTAATAAAACAAAAACGCAAAGACTTTGGTCTATTATCTATTTCAAGATTTTTCCAAATAGAGAAAAAAGATCTTTGGTCTTTTAAGTACCTAGATAAAGTAAATAAAAATCGTGAAAAATTCTGGCCCACAAGAGATGAAAGAACAACAGCAGAATCGCATTTAATAACGTGCAATAAATTTGATCTTGTATTACAGGCAATTGATATAAATCCATTTCAAACATCAAATTTTGGATGGATAGATTGTTTTTTACAAAAAGAAATTAAAATATGTGAAAATTATGATCATAGTAAGTTACTATTAGCATTAAAATATTCAAATCCTGAAAAATTTCATATTCAAATATTAAATGTTAATGATAAAAAATACAAAAATCACGAATATAAACAAGAATATTATCAACAGTATAGATATGTTGTTTGTGGAGGATTTTTTACATGTGGAATAGAAATAGGCAAACGCATTTTAAATAGATTAAAAGATATATGTATCCAAGCTACTGAATTAGGATATGGTCATGGGGAAGAAATGTTTTACTTGGAAGTATTAGATGAATTTTATGACGACATTCATAGAAGCTATGGAGATTATGGTCAAATAATAAATAATTTTGTTGGTCCAACACGAAATGTAATGTATATTTATTATAATATATTAAAAAAGTATTTACAGTTTGGGTATAATCGTGAATGCTATGATTGTGCAAAGGCGCTATTAAATGAAATAGAGTCTTTTAATATTTTTGTAGACTATCCAATCTATTTGGATATCTTATTTACGCAATATGTTTCAGCTTATTATTGTAATAGAGAAGAAGCAAAAACTATTGCAATGCATATTAAGAAGGTATGCAATTTGAATCCATATGTAATGAGAGAATACAATAATAATAAAGAATTTTTAGATCAACAATTAGCATATGTTCTATAAGTCTTGCACCTTTTTAATATCGCGAGTTTTAACACACTTTTTATCCATTTGAAATGTAGATCCTTTTTCTTCCTGAGGAACAATTCTAATAATGCATTTGGATTTTTTACCATAAAGAGGTTCAGTGCAGCCTTTTTCTTTTTTATTTTTTTGCGTCTTATTTTTTTCAAGTTTTTTAAAGTTAAAAATTGTCGGGTTTTCTTCTGTGCAACGAGATCTAAAATGCTCATATCTTTCTCTAACGTCGCAATAAGACAAATTAGATTTTTTATGTAGCATTTTATTTACTAGTTCATGCAAGTTATAGACATATTTGGAAAAAGTTTCACGATTTTTCATGTTTGCCATAGTGAGCGGTAATTGCTTAAGATTTGTTTTTAGATTCATTCTGCAATATTTGCACGGTAAAACATACCTTAGACTTGTAATAAAATTGCGATAATGTTTTTTATCCTCAATAGTAGGATTAACTGGATAGTTGAAACTCATAGTGTGCAAATAATGCCACATACTTGGCCCCCAAACACTTGTTAACATACCATCACCACTATTATAGTCTATTTTACTATAAGTTCTCTTTTTTTTGCTAACATTATTTTTTCCTACTTTTTTAACATTTGAATTTTTACGAATAGTTTTATTGTGCATGATTGTTAAAATAAGGATAGAAAAAATTACTATCCAATAAAATCTTTCTCTATATTAATACGACCAAATAAATGTCCAATAATTTAGTAATTGAATATTCAAAAGCAACTAAACATGTATGTTTGTGCACAGTTATATCAATTGTGCTAATAATAATTTTTATGCTTAGTCCATTAAATCAGTTTATAATAACTTCCATATTTGGAAAAATTATAATTCTTACACTTTTAGGTTATACATTATATGCAAATTTTATTCAAAACAACCAGTTTTCAAAAAAATTCAACGTTGTCATGATGAATACAACATGGGATCCAGTTAAAACAAATATATTATGTAGCTATGTATTCTCATTATTTTTAATTATATTAATATTATCTGTCATTAAAAGTCTGTTTTAGAAATAGTTTTTTTGTTATTATTAATATTAATATCTTTAGGAGTATTGCTAAACTGTTTATACAAATCTCTTTTTAAGGCAAAAAGTTGCTTATAATAGATTTGATCATTCTTATAATCACATCTATTAATCACAATTATTTTTCCTGTAACGTCACGATATAACATTTTATATAATGTAAACTTTATTTTTAAATTCATTTATTTTAAACAATCTTTGTTCTCGTTTAAATAAACACCTAATTTCTTCTGCAATAATATATATACATGCTTAGAAGATCCCCTCAAACTTACATAAATCCTTCTCAAATGACTGGCGGACAAACAATTGCTTCAAGTGTTAAAAATATTGTGCAACGCATTGGCTGGAGAAATATTTTAATTATTGGGTTTATTCTTTTTGTTTTTGCAGCAATCACAATATATTACTTGCACCAATTTTACACAACATATATGAAGAACAAAAATGCTGCATATGTTCCTAACAGAGAATTTATGAAAAATAGTGCTTCTGGCTCTGGAAAAGAGGCAGAGTTAATGTTATTTTATGTTGATTGGTGTCCTCATTGCAAAACTGCCAAACCAGAATGGGAAAATCTAAAAAATGAATATGAAAATAAGACAATTAATGGATACAAAGTTTTATTTACTGAAATAAATTGCACAAATGAGTCTCCAGATATTGAGAAAATGATTAGTCAATACAAGATTGAAGGCTACCCAACAATCAAATTATTAAAGGATGGTCAGGTTATTGAATTTGACGCAAAACCTACTCAAAAAACACTTGACCAATTTTTACACACTGTTCTTTAAGCCCTTTTGGGCCATTTATTATATTTCCGCATTTTCTTCAACGCTGTTTTCTTCAATAACTTTCTCTTCCTTTGAATCATCTTGAGAGATGGATTTTTTTGAATCCAAAAGAACCTGAGCAGCTTCAATGCCGGATTGGAGTAGATCTTTCCTTAACTCAACACTAGATAGCGCCTTTTGCAAATACTCAAAACTCAAATGAGGTGTTTTATATGATACCTGATTTGGGATTACCTGTTGTTTTAATTCTGTATCAACATTTGTTACCAGCTTTCCAAGAAAATAGATTAAAAATTCTATTAATGATGATTCTTCCTTTATGTTATTTTCTGCTTCTTCCTCGTATTCATTTTTAAAAGATAAAATTTCATTTATATTTGGATGTTCATTTAGACAATAGCTAAGCGGATAGTTTGCGACAACACCACCATCTATAAAGCATTTATCATCTATACATGTCGGTGTTATTACTACTGGTATAGCAATTGTCATATGTATTGCAGTCAACAAAGAAAGATCTGGATGCGTCTTATATGAAATATCGTGCGTCTCAAATTTATTAATCTCTAGTGAAAAAAAATGAATTTCTATTTTTGAAAACTCGTAGAATTCTTTCAATGTAATTTCCAATGGAATATCTTTTGCATTAAAAAGTGGTGTAAAAATTTTTTCCCCAACTTTGTTATCAAATAGACCTTTTTTGGCGTATGCTTCAAAAATATGTTTGGCTTTTACTGGAAATGCCTCGTGCCATGGTCTATCAATAATATAAGCATTAATTGTATCCCAGTCAAATTTTAAACACAAGATTACTCCCAAAATTGCCCCAGCAGATGTAGCATAAATTGTTTCTATATCATTTATATTCCAAATTCCATTTTTTTCCAAATGTTGCACTGCTCCTAATGCTCTTATTGATGTTGGACCACCGCCAGATATTACCAAGTGTTTGATTGTCATAAATATTTGTAAATAATATAAGTAATATGTATTTAATATCTATTTTGGATTATTGAATGAATTATATTTGACAAGTTTTTTTCTTGCACTTTTTTAGTAATGGCAAATATATTTAATCTTGAAAATATTGCAGATTTCTCAGAAAAACTAAATATTGATGAATTATATGAAAGAAAACGACAATATGACCTTAGTAAATTAGAATTATTTAATAAAATTTTAAATCGCGTCCATGTTAGAATAAAAACAACCTCTAGACAGAAGATGGATGAACAATTTTGCTGGTTTGTTGTTCCTGAAATTATTATAGGCGTTCCAAAATATGACCAAGGAGCTTGCATTGCATATATAATGGATAAATTAAAAGAAAATGGATTCATGTTGCGATATATTCATCCAAATACTCTTTTTATATCTTGGGCTCATTGGGTTCCGGCTTATGTTAGAACTGAATTAAAAAAGAAAACTGGCATTGTAGTTAATGAATATGGAAAAAAAATTGGCGAGGAAGAAGAAAAATTATTAAGCTTAGAAAATTCCAATCCAGATGAAATGATGTTTCAGTTTAAAGATTCGCCAAACTCTTTAAGTGAAAATAATCAAAAATCTCAAAAGAAATTTACTCCTGTTACATCATACAAACCATCTGGAAATTTCTTATACAATGATGAGTTATTAAGCAAAATAGAAAACAAATTTACTGGAAATAAATAAGATCCTATTATATTTTATACCATTTTGTATTGCAACTGTAAAAATACTTTTATTAATTTTTATTAATAAAATTTGTATTTTTGAATAAAAAGTGTAAAATGTGATTTATATATTATTTGCGTAATATATAATGACACAAACAAAAAGAAATATAAAACATACAAATAAAAAAACAAGAAAATTAAATAACCAAAAAATTAGTTTAATATCTAATACACATATAAATACTTTTCAAAGTTTTGAAGACGAGTATCAAAAAAAATTAAAGGGGAATTTAAAAAAATTAAATACTCGTGTTGAAAAAGAAATGATACATCTTTTAAAAATACCATTTTCTCCATCACATATAACAGCCAAAAGTGATTATTACACGTATATAAACTATCTTTGGATCAAAGAAAAAATGAAGTTTACAAAAAATGTCAAAAAATTTTATCCAAAAATAGATAGTTTTAGACTTGTACAAGAAAAAGTATATTATGAGCTTTTAAGCTATACAAAAAAATATATAGCAACTAATAAAAATAAAAAATCAAAAGAACTCCACAACATATATAATTCATTTTTACATTTATCTCCACCAGAAGCTCAAAAACATGTTAAAAAAACAGTTGAAGAAATAGATGGATTAATTGCAGAAGGAAATCTTATCAAATTTTTAGCGCATATAAATTCTAACAATGTTGTATCTTGGGGCTCTCCCATTGTATGGGATGTAATGAATGATGAAAAAAATGCTGGACATTATAAATCTAATATTTCAGCGCCCATCTTAACAATTTATGATTATGAGGTTTATATTGAAGATAATACAGTAGATCAAGATACAAAAAAATACAGGAAAAGTTTTATTTTACATTTTCTTAACTATATCAATAAAATATTTGACGCCTGCTTGGGTAAAAATCATGGTCTACATGCAAAGGATGTATTTGATGTAGAAATGGATATGTTAACTGACATGGGCTGCAGTAAAATTAAAAAAGATTCACCAGAATACTATAATATAGTTACTAATAGTGAATCATTAGAAAAATATGGTTTTGATTGGAAAGAGTTTACTTTTTATTTAGGATACGACCGAACCCCTTCATCATTTATAGTGACAAGTCTTAATTATTTAAAATGCATTATGACGCGTTTGCAAAGCAATTGGAAAACTCCAAAATGGAGAACCTATTTTATTTATATTTATCTACGACAAATCATACGTTTTAATAAAAACTGGAGACCCATTTATTATAATTTTAATGGAAAATTTGTTTCTGGACAACCAGAAATGGTCCCTGAAAGATTATATCCAATGTTAGGCTTGGCTGCATGTTTTAATACATTTTTAACAAATAAATACGTGGAACATAATAAAAAAACGCAATATATTGACTATGTAAAAAACCTGGCGCACGATCTTAAAAAAGTATTTATAAGAATTATTGAGCGCAATACATGGCTTTCTCCAAGCACTAAAAAATCAGCATTATTAAAGTTGGAACATTTGAAATTAACAATTGCTGAGCCCAAAATTTTAAATCCAGATCCATTATTAACTTATGATTGGCTTGATACATGGGGCAATTTATTAAAGCTTGCACACTGGAATACACGTAAAATGATAAGCTTGGAGGGTAAATCTTTAGTAGATTTAGCTATAATTGACTGGCAGTCATTTAACTTTGTTGGTTCGCAGGCGTATGTAGTCAATGCGTATTATACTCCAGCTGAAAATGCAGTTTATGTTCCTCTTGGAATATTGCAAAAACCATTTATAGATCTTGATCAACGCGGAATTGAATACAATTTGGCAAATATTGGATACACTTTAACGCACGAAATGTCTCATTCATTAGATAATACTGGAAGCAAATATGATTACAAAGGAAATTTAAATAATTGGTGGACTCCACATGATAAAAAAATTTTTGACCGAAAGGTTGCCAACGTAGTTAAACAGTATGAAACTTTTGCTGCATATGATGGTATTAAGATGGATGCAACTTTGAGCACTGGAGAAAATATGGCGGACATTTCTGGAATGGCCATATGCGAAGAATATTTAAGAGATTTTCAAGATAAGAATAATGATGTTGTTCCTATACGCGCTATTTCTTTTGAGGCATATTTTATTTATTTAGCAGTTCAGGCCAGACAAACTATCTATAAAAATGCTATTCGCTCTTTATTAAAAACAAACCCACACCCGCTTGATAAATATAGGGTAAATTGTCCTCTAGCACGTTTAAAATTATTTGCATCAATTTATAATATTAAGAAAGGAGATAAAATGTATTGGGCGGATAAAGATACTATTTGGTAAATTTAGGCCAATTAAAGTATTTATACATTCATTTATTTAGGCAATCTGCGTTTTTAAATTTTTGTTTTTCTGCATAAAATTTATTTTTTTGTTATTAATATATATAAAATGGCCTCCCGTCGTATGATGAAGTCTGCTGCTCGCCGTCGTGCTAAAACAATGAAGAAGAACGCCTCAAGAAAGGCTTCTTCTGCCGCCAAGAAGGCTGCTTCTGCTGCCAAGTCTGCCTCCAAGGCTGCCAGAAAGGCTGCTTCTGCCTCCAAGGGTGCCAAGGCTGGCAAGACCGCCATGGCTGCCCAACAAGCTGGCAAGGCCGCCCACGCCGCCGCCTCCGCTGCCGCCCAAGCCCAACAGGCTGCTCAACAAGCTGCTCACGCTCAGCAACAAGCTGCCAAGGCTTAAGAATGAATCACCTATCCATTTTTATAGAATTAGTAAAATAAACAAGTAAATACATCGTAATGCAATGATGTATTTACTAAAACCAATATTTATAAAAACTTTATTGTAGCTAAATTTATACAATATATTACAACATTGTATAAATGCCCATCTTTTTGCATCTAGTTTCAAACTAGATCTGCAATTTAAATGTGACGGTTAGAGCTCTTGCGACAGAATCTGCGCTTGGTGCCCCTGGCAGTCTTGCAGCGAATCTTTCTTGAGCACTTAGTACCCTTCTTTCCGCGGCAGCGTGAATACTTGACGCGACGACGGTAAATAGCGAGTGTTCTCTTTCTAGCGGTCATACTACGGGTTTGAACAGCCATATTATATATTATTTAAAGATTTTTATTTTTTAAAATGTCTAGATTTTCTGTGTTTTCTAGATTTTCTTTGTCTAAGATTTCTAGTCTTTTTTCCTTTTCTTCTCTTTGTTTTCCTAAAGCTACGCCTTTTTCCTCCTAATTGTTGTATTAACGCATATGGATTAACTTTTCCTGTATCAACTAAATTTTCATTTGAATAAAGTTGTAAAGTAGACAATGATGCTGGGGTGTTCATTATATATAATATACTATTAGATTTTTATGCTAGCAAGGCTCCAGCTACTTCAGGAATTCCTTCCGCAATACTGTCTTCTACTGCATCAATTGCTATGCCTTCTTCTACCTTTAATGGAGTAATGATTGGTTGTTGTTTTGTTTGATCTTGAGATTGTTGTACTTGTACTTGTCCTTGTTCCTGTTCCAAATTTAAAACTGAAGGCGCAACATTTGTTACCTCGGCTTGACGAACTAATTCTTCTTCATTTGCAATACGATCTTTATCTATAACAACACCTACTTTTTGAGTATCAACTTGGTTTGCGGCAACTCGTAATAAGTCTTTTTCTTCTGCTGAAGGAGGAACAACTGTAGGTGTATATAATTTTGCTGCGGCTAATTTTAAATTTTTTTCCTGTTGATCAAGAGTTTTAATAATGGTTGACTCTATAATAGCCTCATATAATTTTACTCCTCTTGAAAAATCTGTTTCGCACGTTAAATACAATTTAATGATAATTGCGCGCGTTTTTTCAATAACTATTTGAAGCATATTATCTGTTAAAGCTGGATTAATACGAATAGTCCTTTTCTGTGTTTGTGGATCTATTGTATAAACAAAAAGCTCATTAATGATAGCTAATAAAGCCTCTTGATTTTCATTTGCACGTTGAACCATATCTCTTATGTTTGCAGCATAATCATAAAATAATTTGTCTCTTAAAGATCCGCGAAAAGATTTTTCAAAGGGAGGATTTGATCCTTGACATTGCGGTATTCTCTCATAGTCTTTTAATTGAATATCTCTGAACTGGCTAATTGTTGCAGGCATAGATGAATTTCCAGTAAAGGTCTTGTAAAATAACTCCAAATCAGCCATATACATTCTTTTTGTATTCTCGCTCATACCTTTGAATTCTCCAGTAGAATAATCATATACATCATCGTAATATAAATCCATTAGTTCTGGGATACCAGGCTCATCCATTAATGTTTTTGTTTCACCATCCATGCGAGTATTCACATTGCATACCCTAGGCTTAACATTTATATCTTCTCCATCCATTAATGTACTATAATCTTGTCCTCTTTTAAGAGCATTTATACGATTCTCACACAAACCCATTTTGTATAAAGATCGTTTTACATTCTTGGGTATTTGACCTTTTCTAAAAAGTGGAGTCTTTACAAGATCACCGGACTCATCTTTATACATATAAACTGGATTTATTGTCATTACAATTGCAGCAAATACGTGTGCAATTTTTACATAAAATTTGGCAATTCCAATGCAAAGGCGCGTTTTCTTCAATTGACTTGCAACATCCAAGTTATCCAATTTTGATTTATCAAAAAAAATAACATTATCAGTTGCAAGCTCATTGACCTCTTGTCCATCTTTTATTTTTTGCGCTAAATATGTAATGTCCATATCAGTAAAATAACGTTCAATGATATCGCTTGTCAAGATTACCATCTTATCGCAATATTCCTTTTCAGCCAGTTTCTTAAGACTATTAAAGTCCATTGTGAGAATGTAATATGTTGCAATATAATCTATAATTTGGCTTAATGGTTTGGGTTTTAATGATTTATCTGCAAACTGCGATTGCATTGTATTATTTGAAAAAGAATTTCCCATTGTGTTATATTGTAAATATATAAAAAAATTGATTTAAACATAAACCATGTATTCTAATAAACAGAAAAATGATAACTGCAGAGAAGACAGATAAAACCAAAAAAAGAAAGGATTCTACGTTTAACAAGGCCAAACTGTGGAATGTATTTGATGCAGAGTTTGGTGAAAATAAATCAAAAATCCCGTTAGAATGCATTTATAGGTCTTGCGGAGATCGCGAAAGATGTGAACAATGTGATTTCAATTTGGCATTCTCGGATGAAGGATTTCTAACATGCACTAATACAAAGTGCGGTATTATTTACAAGGACATGATTGATCAGTCTGCAGAATGGAGGTACTATGGTGCAGATGATAACCAAAATAGCGATCCCACAAGATGTGGAATGCCGATTAATCCATTATTGAAAGAGTCCTCTTATGGATGTAAAGTTTTATGTAGTGGTGTAACATCTTATGAGATGAGAAAAATAAGACGTTATACAGAGTGGCAATCTATGCCATATAAAGAAAAATCACAATATGATGAGTTTCAAAGAATTACTCTTTTGGCTCAAAATGCTGGGATTCCCAAGATGATTATTGATGATGCAGTAAGATATCACAAAAAGATAACTGAGTATGACCAAACCTTTAGAGGTGATAACAAGGATGGTCTTCTTATGGCTTCAATCTATGTTTCATGTAGAATCAATAACTTTCCTAGAACGGCAAAGGAGCTAGCAGAGATTTTCCATATTGATGTAACTAGTGCGACAAAAGGTTGTAAAAATGCACAGACTATTATTAATCAACTAGAGAAGGACATGGATCACAAGGAAAAGACTAGCTTCTGCAAGACAAAGCCAGAGGCATTTATTGAGAGATATTGTTCAAAGCTTAGCATCAATAATGAGCTTACAAAACTGTGTCAATTTATTTCACTCAAGATTGAAAAGAAAAATTTGATGCCTGAAAATACTCCTCATTCTATTGCTGCTGGAATTGTATACTTTATTGCACAAACATGCAAGTTGAATATTTCAAAACGGGATGTAAAAAATGTCAGCGAAATAAGTGAGGTAACAATTAATAAGTGTTTCAAAAAGTTGGAAAAGATGCAAGAAGAACTTATACCTGCTGTTATTTTAAAGAAATATTTGGGGTAAAAAGTTACCCATATATTCTACGAACAGTGAGAAATATTGCCATTATGGTGAACTGCCACAATGCAGGAAATAGAACAACAAATGCGAGTGTATATACAATGACTTCTTGAGGAGACATGGTTAGTTGGATATTTGTACAATTAATCATGCATTTTAAAACTGTTTCAATTTTATTTTTGTTTTCTTGTTTCACAAAATTTTTATTTTTCATCTAAACCTAAAACTGAACTTACGGTTCTCCATATAGAATTTGTTGACGATGATTTTGAACTTCTAGAATGTCTACCTGAGGATACATTAGCCAAAGATGATTTTTTTATTTGTGTCTGCGATTTAGAAAATGGAAAAATTGTTTCTAAAATAGATGCAACAGAAGACCCAGTTGAAGACGAAACTTGTAAATCATCTTTACTGCTTGAACTTCTGGGACTACTTTCATCACTCTGATATCCTAGATTAAATTTTTTGCGTGTACCACGATTTTTTGTGCGAAAATGTGGTGATTCTTGATCTTCTTTACGTCTTGACCAATTCATCATTCTGCGAATTTTTCTTTTTTGTGCTGCTGTTTTTTTTGGCATATTATATTATAACAAAATAAAAATTTTGTTATAAAAACAAAATTTCTGGAGATATACGTATTCGTGATTTATTTTTATTTATAGCTTGCATATGAAATGAACGATGTTCACAATCTTCAAATTTTGGAAAGACTCTGTTTATTACTGAAGGCTTATAAACAATTTTTGATCTGCATATAGCAATATTTTTTTTTAAACAATATTTTGGAATTAGATCTAATCTGATGGTTCCATCATATTCACAATTTAAAAATTTGGTTGTTCGGTAAATTGAAAACCCATTAAATGCAGAAGCACAAGTAATTAGTTTATTTTTTGGTGTAAATCTTAGTATAGTGTTAATATAATTCAACATTTTTGTGTATGCATCTGGTTGAAAATGTAAATAACTAAAAATAAATGGTTTAATTGACAGCGCCCATATATCATAATAGTGAACTTTATTAAAAGATAATGCATCCCAATTATTTTTATATAAATTTTTTCTTAGAATATTTAAATTTAAATGACCAGAACAAACTTCATCACAATCCATCATAATAAACATTTCATAGTCACTATAATTTGTCCTAATCATATCCAAACATTTATTTCTTGCAAATGCTAAACGGTGAGTTCTGTATTTACTTATTAATTCTGGATTTATAATTAAATTTAGACGAGGATTTTTATTTTGATAATCTTTTATTTTACCAAGAGTATTATCTCTTGATTGATCGTAACATAATATAATTGTATATTCCGTAAATAGAGATCCTATTTTTTCCATATTCCTAAAAATTTTATCTAAATATTTTTCAACGTTTCTTACTGCTCCACAAATACAACATTTCATATTTCTTATATAATTATAATACTTTTTTAGATACTTAATAAATACATTTATTATAATTTATACAGTGTAAAATTTTTTATAAAAAATTGTATATTCATTATTATTTCTAATTATAAGATTAATTTGTGATATTATTTTACACATTAATTATACTATATTTATGTATTTTTGTGAATATAATGATGAAGAAAAAGTAAAAGTATCTAAACAATTAAAAAATTATTCATTTGATCAATGTACTGCAGATTATAGAAAACTTAAAACTGCATATCAAGAAGGTAAACTTTATGAAATAAAACCGCTCTCCTTGGTGGGTATAAAATTTATAGAGCATTTTACTTATCATGAACTTTTAAATACAAAATCTAAGCAAGGGCTCTCATTTTATGATTTCTGGTATCACAAAGAAAAATATATGAATCGCGACAATTCTACCAAAAATTTAATTGAATACATTAAAAAGGAAAAACCTAAGTTAAATGAGATCAAACAGGCTAAAAAAGTTTTTAATATTTATTACGGTAGTATTGATGTTTTTCGCCCTACAATTGCAATGAAAATCTACGATAAATTTAAACCAACATGTGTTCTAGATTTTACCATGGGTTGGGGCGGAAGACTTGTAGGATTTTCTGCTACAAATTTAACAAAATACATTGGCATAGATTACAATAAAAATTTAGAAGAACCTTATCAAAAAATGTGCAAATATTTAGAACAAGAATCCACGACATTGTGCGATCTTCATTTTCAAGATGCATTAACAGTAGACTATTCCAATCTTGATTATGACATGGTATTTACATCTCCGCCTTTTTATAACAAAGAAATTTATGGTGATAAACAGGATAGCAGACCCAAGGAAGAATGGAATGAAACATTTTATAAACCACTATTTCAAAAAACATGGACTAATCTTAAAAGTGGTGGACATTATTGTTTAAATGTTCCTGCAACACTTTACGACACTATTTGTATACCACTTTTTGGTAATGCACATGAAATGCTTGAAATGAATAAATTTAGCCGCACTCTTCCAGCAAGAGAAACTGAAAGAAAAAATGTTGGGCAAAAATATAAAGAATACATCTATATTTGGAAAAAGAATTAAATAAATATTTTTATGCTTAATGTATACATACTAAACATGAAAAGCATTGCTGATATAAAACACGCATTCTATATTAACTTGACAAAACGCACGGATAGGAAAAAACATGTAGAAGAGCAACTATCTTCCGTTGGTATAGTTGGTGAAAGATTTAACGCAGTTGAAATTTCAAATGGAGCAATTGGATGCAGTCTAAGTCATCTAAAATGTTTAAAAAACGCATTTGATAATGATTTGCCACATGTTTTAATATGTGAAGATGATATTACATTTCTAGAACCAGAGGTATTTATCAATCAAGTTAACAAGTTTTTGGAGTCTCATTGCGATGATAATAGTTGGGATGTATTATTATTAGCTGGAAATAATGTTCCTCCTTATAAATTGGTTGATGATACATGTGTTAAAGTTAAACACTGTCAAACAACAACAGGATATATTGTTAAAAAGCATTATTATAAAAAATTAATGACAAATATACAGGAAGGAATTAATCTTTTTATAAAAAATCCTCAGCTGGGATTTTCTTATGCAATTGATAAATATTGGATATCATTGCAAAAAAGAGATAACTGGTTTTTAATAACACCATTAACAGTTGTTCAAAAGGATAATTATAGCGATATTGAAAAAAAGGTTACAAACTATAGCAAATTAATGTTGGATTTAGATAAGCCTCATTTACAAAAAAAATAATTATTATGTGCAACTAAATTTTTTTAGCTTAGTTTAACTTAGCTATAAAGATCTTCATCCCAATCACTATTTAATGCAAGTGTATTGGTGTCTTCAAACTTAGGTTAATTGAACAATCCCTTATCAGTCAACGATTTGTAAATAATGCGTCTAACTTGATCTTTTTGTCTAAATGTTTGCGGAGAGGATACAATAATCGGCATCTTGCGAATATCGTGCAAGAATTGACATCTTTCCAAGGCTTCATTTGCTGTTAGCCCATACATTAAATGAAGCATGAGACAAACCATGATACCTGTTCTCCCATGACCGCCCCAACAGTGTAGGTAGACAACCTCGCCATCGTGAATTGCCTTAACAAGATCCTTTGCTAAACTAAACACAATATCATCTGCTACTGTACTGCAGTCTTTGATTGGGCAATGCTCAAATGTCACATTAAAGACGTCTGTGCTTAAGGTAGGATGAATAACCTTATTTTCCATAATTCTTTGCACATCCGCAAAATATGGCCTTACTACACTTGTTTTTCCATAACAATTTTTTCGCCAATCTTCTTCTTTAATAGCTACATTATATTCTTCCTGCATGCAGACAAATTTTGTAACACCACAATTTAAAATTTTTATAAGAGAATTTGTATTTTCAATGTCATCAGTATATCCTGGAAATGCTCCCGCAATAAGCTTTCCTGGGACAACCCAGTTGCTTTCAGCTATAGGTCCAAAGATGTCTTCTCTGTTTATCTCATTTAAAGGTACAAGACCGGAGAATGTAGTGGTTGTAAAATCAACCGTGATTGTTCTTTTTCTAACAATTTGTCTTGGTGGTTCCTGGATAGAAACAAATGGAGGAACTACTTCTTCTTTTATCTGGTCTTCTTCTATAAAGGCGCTCATATTAATATGGCTAAATGTATATAGATGTGTGTCTAACTTTAAGTTTTAGTAAAAGGTTTCAATTTTATTTGAAAAGCTTAGCATAATTATAAGACTTTTAAACCTTGAAATAATCGCAATTAAACCAACTTTTATCCGTTTTTAAACGATTCCTATCCATTTCTCCAATAAAACTTTGATCAATGGTTATAAAGTCATTTTTCATACTAATAATATCGTTTACAATAGTTTGTTTCAAGTTTTTTAGGACTTCAATCTTTTCCAGTTCCTTTTGAGTCAACGTACCTTTGCTTTGCAAAGAAATTGATTCATTCATAATGTCTTTTAAAATATTGGTTAGTCTTATTTCCTTGGTTGTTATTTTTTTAACCTCTGCAAAAATATTCATATTTGACAATAATGGATAATTGTATCTCACTCGTTCTGGTATAATAAACTTGTTAGTTTCTTTAATTTCTGTTACATCTTTTTCTACTTTTTCTATAACCGCAGCTAATACAGTAGAAGAACAAACAATAAATAGCTGTTTACCCGAATTGAATTCTACATATGATTGCAGTTTATCAAACTTGTATGCACTTGTTCTATGCGCTTCAGCTCGCGCATCCAATTTCAAATAGTTTACAAGGGCAAGTAGAAAAGCTGTAATTGCTCCTAGTCCACTAACAGCTATTTTTCCGTATGGAACATTATCCAAGATTAGTGTTAAAATACTGCATAAAACTGTTATAAATATAGATGGAAGCATCAAAACTGTCAATCTTTGTTCACACACAGTTTTAGCCTCTGTGTAAAGAATTTTTTGACCTTTTAAATAAACAGCAATAATGTCACAAATTGTTGAATAATTTGTATTTTTAGTAGAATTGTATTGCCGAATTAATTCATCGTCCACCTCTCTATATGTGTATGTTAAATCAGGCAATTCTATTTCAAGCGATTTAGGTAGTTCTTTTGGTTCCTCTTGTTCAAGAGGTGCATTTGATCCTATTACACCGGTTACACCTGTTCCACCTATATTTTTAATTTGAGACTCAATGTCTTCTATTCCAGTTGGACCTATTACAGTTAAAATTATATTTTGATTATTTGTATTTTCATTTTCCATTTATTATATATTTAATATATAATGACAAGAAGACCTTTGCCAATTAACGAATCTACAAAGGAAGACATTTCCACTCCACCAACCACTCCTCTTTCTCCTTTGCCTGCGAATGGAAGCAATATTCGTGTTATGCCTTTAACTGAAAATACACCAGAAACTCCACAAATAGTTGAACAAGATAAATCTTCTCCTAAACCCAAGCCCAAGCCCAAACCCAAATTTTAAATTTTACAATAAATATTATAACATTATAATAATATAAACGATGGGAAACTCACAGAGTACATCTTCACAAAATTCAGGGGTTAATTTTAACCAGGCTATAAAAGGAGCGGTTCTTCCAATTAGATCCGGGGCTATTATAACAACAATGAATAGTCAAAGAATTCCTGAAAAAAGACCAGAGGAATCTGTTCAACCTGTTGAACAAAATAATAATGGAACGCAAAATGTTAAAAAACGCCCACCTATTTAACTATAATTTTTAGAATGCAATATATAGTTATATTCTAGAAATATTTAACATGTAATACATAACAATTTATATTATAAACTATAAATAATAAAAATATAAAGGTAACTTTACAGTTTATACATAAATGGATTTGCATATTTTGCATAATTGGGAGCAATATTTAAAGCAAGATGATTACAATTATTTAATTCAATATGTAGAAAATGTAAAAAACAATATACCTAATGATAAAATGATTATTTTATCAGGAAAACCAAGAACAGGAAAAACTAGTTTAAAAAAAGATATTTCTAACTATTTAGGGTTTGAATTATGTGGAGAATGCCCTATATCGGGTGAAATAATTTATTGTGAAAATATAAAAAAAATGGGATTTTTATGTGGAATTGATGAAATATCTGGCAGTAAGAAACATAATCGTGCATTTATAAATTTAATTAAATACAAACAATCATTGATTGCTGATACAAATCATATAGAAAGAGTAAATAATGAACTTGTAAACCATTGTAGAGTAATTGCAATGGAACACGCATTTTAACTTTCATCTCAAATATAAAATTTGAAATGAAAACTGTCTAATATTATTTATCTAGGCAAATAAAATTCAATTATTGTTTAATATGTCCTACATAAATGTAGGCAGATTCGTGATTCCGCCTACATTTATGTAGGCATGGTTTTTAAAATAATTGTTAACCCCCTTCCTACATATGTAGGCAAATACAAACTTTTCACGTTCCAAGACCCATAGGGAAAACACGTTTTGGACATTTATTTTTGTCCATTTTCGAATTCTGAATTTACTTTTGGGATTTTTTTTCTTTGTGTTTTTGAAAAAGTGGGTTGTGAGCATAATGCTCTAATTTTCATTTTTCAGTTGAAAAAATTGTTACTGAACTTTTTTTTGCAAAATTGGATCTTTCAAAAATTTATTTTTCGGCATTTTTTATTTAGCCAAAAAATGGCTGACCGTTTAAAAATTGTTTTTTTTGTCAAATCACAATATAGAGACATATGTATAATATTACCATAACTAACAAAAGTATGTCAATAAATTGTGACGATGAGAAAAATGGACTTACTTGGCATGATGCCGAGAATAAAAATTCATTTTTATGTGAACAATGTGACTTCAAATGCTATAAACAGAGCAATTATAATTTACATTTATTGACAGCAAAACATCAAAGACTTACGTTGGCTAACGAAAAAATGCCAAAAAATGCCGAAAAAAAATGTTACCATTGTATGTGTGGAAAAGAATATTTGCATAAACAAAGTTTATTTAAACATAAAAAAAAATGTTGTGTTTATAAAGAAATACCAACAGCAGATGAAACTGCGGAAATAGTATTTAAAAATCCTTCAACAATCCCAACTGAAATGGTAGTTGAACTGATTAAACAAAATTGCGAGTTTAAACAAATTTTGTTGGAGCAAAATAACAAACTCATGGAATATGCATCCAAGCCCACAACAATTAATAATAATAATAACACTCACAACACGTTAAACAACAATTTCAACATGAATTTCTTTCTCAATGAGACGTGTAAGGATGCAATGAACTTGACAGATTTCGTAGATTCATTGGCAATCACCTTTACAGATTTGGAAAAGACGGGTAAGCTTGGTTATGAAGAAGGTATATCACAGATTTTCATTAATGGATTAAAAAAATTGGACGTGTCAAAGCGTCCTATACACTGTACCGATTCAAAACGTGAACGTTTGTATGTGAGAGACAAAGATAACTGGGAAAAGGATCAGGAAAAGGAACGCATAAGAAAAGCCATAAGGAAGATTGCCAATAAGAATGTGAATCAAATTGCAGACTGGATAGAGGCAAACCCGGACTCTCAAGACTATCATTCAAAGAAGAACGATCAATACTTGAATATTGTTCTCAAATCAACTGGTGGGAGTACAAAGGAGGAAGAAGAAAAACGTATAAATAAGGTTATAACCAAGGTTGCCAAAGAGGTTCTAATTGAAAAAGATCAAGTTAATCAATGTGACTAAGATTTTGAAATATAAAAGTCTTTAAATTGCAAAATTTGTATAATTATTAATTTCTACATTTGGTTGCGCAAATTATATAGAATGAAATGTATACCACTATATATAATAATGAATGTTTTTGTAGGGACAAAAACAAATCCTTCTTTTTTAGTAGAAATAAATGAAAAAACGATTGCAATTTATCAAGCAGATAGGATAAGCAAGGCTGACACAACCCTGGATTTTTACGAGACATACGCACTTGGAAAAAAAGTATTAGAAACTAAATATAAATTAATTCAATTTCCTGAGAAGCTACCAACTGAATATAAGAAAGCATCATATGGATCAGTTATTGTTGATACATTGGAAATTATAACCAAAAAGGAAAAGATTGTAGTTCAGCGCTCTATTTCAATTGAGAATCTGTAAAATGCACGGATGTATCAATATTTAAAATAGTCTTTTTGAATATTGGATTCAAATGATATCCCATGGCGTAATCTTCCAAGCATTCGCCCATAATTGAACCACGCTTTTTAACAAGATCCTTTGCAGCTTCTATAGAAAGCGTGTAAAAACGCCCGCTACAATATTGCGTTGGATATATAATTAATGGATCAGGTAATTCTGGATGTATTTTTCCATAACTGCTCAAATATGGAGTTTTTACATCTACTACGTGTCCACCATAATGTACCTTTGGTTTCTTTTCTTCCAATGTTCTAATCATAGTTGAGAAAAATTCAAAAGGGTCCTTTAAATCCTGGTCATCATCTGTTTTAAAAATATATTTTAAAGAGTGAAATTTCTTTAAAACTGCATCATATGCAGCAATTGTCTTCTTTGGTAAAGAAACATAATCGTCCCAAGTTTTAACATATAAAATGCATTCATTTAAATCAAACACATAATCTTTGTCTAAGGTTACATCTCCAATTACATGAAAATATGGAATTTGTATAAAATTATAATCTTTTAACCATGTATTTTTTTGATTTATTGCCTTGTTAATGTATTTTTTACAGTTTAATATTAGCAATACATATTCTGTAGATGTATCCATTGTAGAATAAAATAATAAATTATGTTTATTATTTTATTTTAATTATTTATTATTATAAAAAAAGGGGTTTAGTATTTTATACATACAATATATATGACAGAAGAGTTCAATAAGGGATTCAAAGAAGGTTTCCGTTTAGGACGAAAATTAGGATACAAGCTTGGACAAAAAAAAGAATGCGGATCTGCAGACATTGAAGATCTTTTTTCAAAAAAGTTAGTAGGAGCCGCACCAATGGTAAAAGAGAAAGATGCTCAAGCATCTGCATTAGGATATAAAGAAGATGCATCAAAAGTAGATAAAACAAAATTTCCTAAATGTGCATCTGGACAAAATTGTGGCAGTTGCGCTTTATTTAAAGGAAAGGCTGAAGATGCTGCAGGAGGTTGTCCTCTTTTTGCTGACAAACAAGTTGCTAGAGCAGGTTGGTGTAGCGCATATGCCAAAAAAGGCTAATAACTATTTGATCAAAGTATTTTTGATTTAAGTCCAAATCTATATTACAATCATAATATAAATCAAAAGACTTATATTATTATTTATGTTATAGTAAAATTTTATACCTTTGCACATTTCACAAGTTTACGAAATGCGCGTAGTGTAAATATCATTATTTTCTTCATCGGTTTCTTCATCAGTATCTTCATCTATATTTGCATCTTCATATTCATCTTCATATTCATCTTCAGTTAAATTTATTTGACAATCATTTTGTATAGGAGAATTATTAGAAATTCCAACAACACTGTCATTCAGTAGTTCAAGAGTTGAATCGCTTCCATATATTAGATATAGCATGCAAATACGATGCCTTCCATGAATACAAATATTTTTCTCATTTTTTTTATTTTTTGAAATCTTTATTTTATCGTTATTTGAAAAATCAAATCCTTTACTAGAAATTTCATTATAAATTTGCATAATATTTTTCCATTTAGCGCTAGGTTTTGACGATTGATAATTAGAAAGGTGCACATATTTTTTGTATTTCCATTTATTGAATTTTAACAAGGAAATATAATAAGGATGTCTTTTTATTTTTGTATATATGCTTTTTTTATTTTTTAACATTCTTTCCAAATATATTTTACCTAATTTTATACTATCCATGCATTATGGTAATATAATTTAATTTACAAAAATTTTTATTGTATCATAATAATATTTATTTTTATCTATCTATTTTTTCTTTTTGTATGTGTGGATTTTATTTTTCTAGTTTTAATTTTGCGACCCTTTCTGGATTTCTTGCTTCTTTTTGATTTTTGTTTTCTAGTCTTTTGTTTTCTTTTTTTTCCACCTTCTTCTCCTCTTTCTTCATATTCAGCTGATCTACCTCCAGCAGATGATCCACCACCAGCAGCTGAATCACCTTTTAAAACTGCAAATTCTCTTAAACGGACTTCTTTGGATTGCAAATAAGCCAACTCTTGTTGTTCATCTTCATTCAAACTACCTTCTTGAGCTTTTAGCTCTAACTCTTTCAATCTGTCAAGTTTTTCAAATGCTGCCAAAATCATATTGTCAAGTAATGTATTTGCATATCCTTCTTCTGTTTGAGATGCTTGCCCTTCAATTTTCATTTTCATTGCGTATATAAGATTACCATAGTTGCGTATAATATTTTCATCAGTTAAGTTTGCTTCTAATAGATATCTCCCAAGCTCATCATAATAGTTATTTAAAACAGCTTCTCTAATTTCTGTTCCACTAATAGTAGAAGAACTTTGTCTAGAATTTAAAACAAAATCTACCCCTGTAAAACCACTTAAAGTTTTAAATGTTGTTGCATATTTATTATAATCTTTTCCTTGTTTATCCTTTTCTAATCCAGTTACCATAACTAGACGTTTCTGTCCTGGAAAACTTTTTCCTACCGCTGCAACTGTAGAGAAAAGATTTGTAAGTGGGAAAAGCTTAATATTTAATGCATTTAATTTTTCCCTAACTTCAGTTTCACCAAATCCTCTAGATGTTAATAAAGCAACAATTTCCTCTTTCATAGGTTCTATCAACGATCTAATCATACCTTCTTTGCTTGAAGGATCCAATGGGTTTTTTTCATCATCTTGTTTTATTGAATAACTAATAGCAATATTGTTCGTTCCCAATAATAATGCAACCATCATCAACCTAAATATTAATCCTGGATGTCCTCCAATACCATGTTCTGCGTCAGTTTTTGGAAATAAACCTTGAAATCTACCATTTGCAAATACTACTGCATTTGGCATTTGAGGTATATCCTCATGTTGCAACCAATCATTTATAGAAAGTTCTGGTTGAACTTCAAATAAAACTGGTCTTAGTCTTTCTGCAAATGTCTGTGATTTACCTCTTTTTGTATTAGGTTGTTCCTCTCTTTCTCCTCCTCCTGCAGCTGGATTTGATCTTTCCATATTTACAATATATAATATTCATATATAAAAATTATATTTAGAATCAAAAATTAGTGCTTAATCCATGAATCAGGTATAAGATCATTAATTGCATTTTTATTATTTCCCTGTGAAAACCACTGACCAGGATAACACACAATTTTATTTTCCCCTGAATTTAAATAAGCTCCCCACCAACTAAATGTACTATTTGCAATAATATTGTGTCTGCAACAACTCATCGTTAGCATCTGCTGCCAATCATCAATGCGAGGATCTGCACGAACGAACACTAAATCTGGAAATTCTACCTCTAATTGCGAAACAATTTGCAACACATCTTCCAAATCATGTTCCTCACAAAAATAGACTACCGTCGTTGCGCCTCTTTCAAATGCTTTTTCTTCCCTTGTTTCACTTTCAAGAACAGTTTTAAGAGAATCTTTATAGTACCCGAGCCCCAAAATGTTGTATTGATCCTGGAGGTTCTTGTAATCACCAATGCGAAAATGCATACCGACGCAATTTTCAAGAGATTCTTTAAAAAACCCGCGAACAAATCCACGGACTTCTTCCTTTTGTTTTTCAAGGCGGATCATCCTACAAATTTGCTGAAAATATCCATCAAAATATTTCCAACTTTGAAAGTATCCATAAAGCATGCAAACCATTAATCTATCATTGTGTGGTTTATCTAATGGCAAATATGAAAATCCAGTCTCCTTGACAGTATATCCAATGGCAATGTCCTTGTCCTTTTTTAAAAAGGGCGCAAGTGCCCCTAGTAAAGTATTCCAATATGTCTTTCTTGTTTTTGTTGTACCTTGCCCAATAGTTTTTGCATCTAAAAATACAAATGGTTGTTTAAGCTCAAGTGCATATGAAATAGTTGTAAAAATTTGAAACAATTGATTGCCAAGTCCACCCATTAGATTACACGTGATCATAAGTATTCTAATAAAATAATATAAAAAACAATTTTTATATCATTTTACTTTTATTTAAATCTAAGCTAATTTGTACCATTCTGGCTTTTCTCTATTCTTCCATGAGGCAATTTTTTGTTTTTCGGGAGTTTGGTAATAGCTGCGATAAGATTCTATTGGATCTTCTTGTTTGCATTCTATCGGCATAGCAAGCGCAAATCTAGTTAACCCAGTTGAAGGGAATTTTTTTGCAGCTGGCGCATGTCCTCTTAAAAATTTGGCAATAATGTATGATTTGTGCATTTTTTCAGGAGGATGGTTATAGCGAAACTTCCATTCATTGTGCATTGCTTCAACCAAATCTAATGTCCACAAATAGTTCTCCAATGAAGTGCGCATCCAAATCGTAACTGGGTGATTTTTGTGCGCAATTTTATAAAGCTTGATCTTAGTATTGATTTTATTATTTGGATCAATAATTTGCATGGTTGTACAAAGCATTTGTACTGCTTCCAATAGAATTTTGCTGACGTGCTTATCAAACATACATTGAGCACATTCCTCAAAATTCCAAGAAAGTATAAATAGGTTCATCTTGTCTTATTGATTGATTTGAAGCGTTAGAGTTAGTTGTATATAAAACTATATAGTAAAAACCAATCTCAATTTTTTTAGTATTTGTATTTTCTCCATATTACTTATTTTATTTCTCATTTTTATTATTTTTTATTTTTAAAATCAACCGTTCCATTTTTATTATTTGCTACTTCTATTTTTTCTAATGCGTACTGGCCGCACGGACCACAATGGTCTTCATTTGATAAGTCTATTTTATTGTTCATTTGAGTATTACAGTTTTCTATTCTCCATCTACCAACGGGTTTTGGTAGCTCTTTTGGCATAAACCTTTTTATAATAGTAGTTATGTATTTCATCTTGTATAACTACTATTTTTATGTTTAAATATATTTCATAGATAAATACAAGCATATAAAAGGATAAAAAGTGTAAATCTAAAAGTCCGCGGTGAATTCAAAGACATCATTATCCTTTGCCTTGTTTGCCAATGCATAATCGGAAACAGTCTTTTCAAAGAAATTGGTTTTGCCTTCAAGGCTAATAAGCTCCATAAAATCAAAAGGATTGGTCACATTATAAATCTTATCATAACCAAGTTGCAGGCAAAGACGATCAGCCACAAACTGAATATATTGAGTCATAAGAGTAGAATTCATGCCAATTAAACGGCATGGAAGCGCCTCGCAAATAAACTCAGTCTCAATTTCTACAGCCTCTTTAATGATTTCAAGAAAACGCACCTTGCTAGTCTTTTTCACAAGCTTATTGTATAAAAGAACTGCAAATTCGGTGTGAAGTGCCTCATCCCTAGAAATAAGCTCATTAGAGAACGTCAATCCAGGCATAAGCCCGCGCTTCTTTAACCAGTAAATGCTGCAAAATGCACCGCTGAAAAAGATGCCTTCAACGCATGCAAAAGCAATTAGGCGAGTAGAAAAGCTGCTGCGGTTATCGTGTATCCATTTTTGCGCCCATTGCGCCTTCTTTTTAATGCAAGGGAAATGTTCAATAGCTGTAAATAATTTTTCCTTTTCCGCACTGTTTTTAACATAAGATTCAATAAGCATGCTATAACACTCTGAATGTATTGACTCCATGGCAATTTGAAATCCATAGAATGCGCGCGCCTCAGCAAGTTGCACGTCACCCATAAAGCGCGTAGCCAAGTTCTCCAAGACGATGCCATCACTCGCGGCAAAAAATGCCAAAATCATTGAAATAAAATATTTTTCCTCTGTAGCTAAGCTGTCCCAATGAGCCTGATCCTTTGATAAATCAATCTCCTCTGCTCTCCAAAAACAGTCAATTTGTTTCTTGTACATTTGCCATATGCTTTGATCTTTAATTGGAAACATTACAAACCTGTTATCATCAGGCGTAAGAAGAGGTTCATTGTTTAGTTTTGACATCCTAAATAATATATATCAAAGATTTTATATTTTTTTAATATAGATTGTAATTTTTGGAATCCTTAAAATTATATACAAAATACACCAACTTTAACGTGTAAAAAATAAACAAAATATATTTAGATTAATATACATTAACAAATACATAAATTAAAAATAAATTGCACATTTATTATATACATAATATATAATGAATTTGACATTGGCAGAAAGAGACAGTTATTTATTTCAAATAGAAAGACAAATAGAGGCAAAAAGAAAATTATTATTAAAAAAAAATAAATTATTAGATAAAAAAATAAAAAAAAATGAATTCTTGGAAGCAGTAAAAGAAGATTACAATCTATACCTTGAAAATGTAATAAAAGAAACAATGGATAAGTATATGGCATTGAAAATAATTGCAGATCACATAGACAATGTAATAGAAGATGGAATTAAAAATGGAACAATAAATAAAGATGATTTAAAAAATGCAAAAAAAGAACACAAAGAAATTATTGAAGAAATGAATAAGATTAAAACTATTTTAGATGTAATGTTAAAATAATATTTAGACATATTTATAAAAAAAATATAATTTTCATACGTTTTCAAATGTATATAATTTTATTTATACAATGTATAAAATGCAAACCATTAATTATATGTGGAAATTTAAACCAAATGAAAATAAAATGTTCCCAAAAGAGGTTATTCATAATAATTTAAAATATTTTAAAAACTTTACAATAGTAACACCTGAAGTTTTGGAAAAATTTTTAGTAAATGATGATTTTCCAAATTTATTAGAGTTATTTAATAAAATACCCCATTGGGTTATTAAAGCAGATCTAGGGCGATTGTTGTTTATTTATTTTAATGGAGGATTATATTCAGATGTAGACTGTTTTATTAATAAAAAATTCAATACTCATTTAGACAAGCATAACATACTTTTATTTATAGAAAAGAGATGTGAATCAGTAAATAATTTAGGACCAAGAGAGTGCAAAAATCCAGAAAATGTATTAAGAGTTGCAAACTATTTTTTTGCTTCAAAAGAAACAAAACATCCTTTCTTAAAAGAAGTTATAGAAGAATGTATTCGCAGGTTAAATCATTTGTTAACTGTTGAAAAATTAAAAACTTTTAAACAAAAGGATATATTATGGGTTTGTGGACCAGACGTTATTACAACAGTCTATCATGCATCAAAACATAAATATGACGATATATTTTTATATGATAGATCACATCTAACTCATAAATGTTATGGAAGTTGGAGATAAATGAGACAACATACCGTGAATACTGGGTAATGCATTTAATCCTGCTGGCCATGTTCCTTTAACCTCTCTATAAAATATGCTACTAATCCGTGAACGTTCTCCAATAATGCGTTGTCTTTCATTAAATACAGATCGCCATCTGCGTTGTATTAACTTAATCCACATTGTTTTGATTACTGCGACGCATTCTCCGTCAGGAAGATAAGAACATTTAACAATTTGAGGAGAAATATAATCCTCTCTAGCAATAATATTTTTGTAATTTCTAACAATAGAATGGGATATATTTGACTGTTGGGCCAGTCTTCTATATATCTGCGAATACTGTTTTGCAATGCCATTTAGCATTTGTGACAAGATTTCATTGCCGCTGAATCTTTGAATCACAAGATACTGACTATTAACAAAATAATTATTGGATCCATGAATTTTGCCATTATACAATTCGCACAACGCTAGATAGCACTTACCTGAATCTGCTGGTAAATATTCATCAACAGATTCATCATCTTCGTCAAAGTCGTCATTCTCATCATAATCCTCATCTTCGCTTTCAGGTTCTTGTTGTTGCAAGTTAAATTCATAATCTTGATTTCCAAAATTCATTCTTGGAGACATAGTGTATATGTGTAAATTAAAGTAATTATAATAATTCTTAATCATTTTTTTTTTAAAGATTATATATATATAATGAAATTTGAAAAGTCAATTAAAAAGATATTTACAAGCAAATATTTTTTATACTTTCTTCTTGTTTTAGCCGTAACAAATCTTTTGGGTTATTTGATGATGAAGAATTTTAATGCTATTGCAGTCTTCTTAATTGTTGGAGTGTTGATGAATTACTTTAGTAAAAATATGTCTGTTATTTTATTAGTTTGTTTAACGGTGACAAATTTACTCATGTCTAGAAGTTTTTTTAAAGAGGGCATGGAGAATGGCGACAAATCTGCTAGTACAGATGGAAGTAAAAAGTCTGCACCTGGTAAGCCTTCTAAAAAAGTTGCGGATAATAAGCCAGCACCTGCAAAAAAGAAAGATTCTTCTACTAACGTAATTACCGGACCTGCACAAAATGAGGAAGACAAAACAGAAGATGCACCGGTGGGCAAAGATGCTATTTCAACCGTTAATGGTGCTAAACCAGATTATGCTCAAACTATGACTGAAAATTACAAAAATTTAAATAATATGTTGGAGCCTGAATCAATCCAGAACCTTACAAAGGAAACAATGGCGCTTATGAGTGAACAAAAAAAATTATTTGAATCTATGCAATCTATGAGCCCACTTCTTGCCCAAGCTAAAGATATGTTAGCTGGAATGGATATGAATAATTTGCAGGGTTTAGGTGACATGGTAAAGAATTTTGCTGCGGCAAAGCCTTAAGCCTTAAAAATTACACCTTTGCACATTTCACAAGTTTACAAAATGCGCAAATTATCCGTTCCATGCCACTCATAGCCACCCACAAAGCGGGCGTTATGAATGTGCAATGGTGTAAAAAATACCAAAGATTATATCTTACAAAATTTTGATCATATTTCTAATCTATCTAATATATAAGAAATATGCGAATTGTTAAAAATGTCAATACAATGAAAAAATGCCCTCCTGGAGTAATTTGTCTTGAAAATGTAACAATGTTTTTTTTAGCAATCATAATATTCATTATTGGTTATATGATATACATTCATTTTTTAAAGTCTCCGCAAAAAACAATGACTCAAACAGAGAAAATTATTATTAATCAAGGTCCAGCCGTTAAACGGGGCTATTATGGCGAATCTTATAACCAAGGACTCTTTAGCATGTTTACTCGCCCAAATTATGGATATACAAATTTACCGGGCGATGTTTTATTAAACCCTTATGCACCACCATTAAAAGATGAGCGTTATTTAGTGCCAGAGATTAACTACTATCCACCGGGTGCTGTTCCTATCAATATTTCAACTAATGTGGGTGCAGTAAATACTAGCTATAGACAAGTGGGAATTTTAACACCTTTAAACGGACCCAATAAGATTCTTCCTTTAATGGGTAGACCCCTTTTCACAAATAGGGACAAGTGGCAATATTACACTTTGACTGACACAAACAATATTAAACTTCCTGTAGTAAAAAATGGTAAAAGTTGCACAAATGAATACGGGTGTGATAATTTATATAATGGTGACACCATTTACGTAGAGGGATACAATGGTGCATTTAAAGTCACTGTTTATGATAATGATACCATTCGTTACATTCCCGCCATATAATCTATTTATGCTTGTAATATTTTTAATTAATTTCAAGGACACCAATACATACATCATCGTAACCGCCACCCATATTTGTTTCTTGTCCTTCTTCCAGTTTGCTCTCATCAGCAACATAGAGCCAGTTTTGCTTCCATCGCCCAACAAATTTGTCAAGAAGTTGTTGCGCACTTAGCATCTGCATATCATGCTGATCTTCAGCACATCCATCAATTTTCATATCTGCAACTCCATCAGAGTACACACAGACTCTAACCTTTTGTCCTGGTAAAAACGGAATGTATGTTTTTGTGGGCTTGAACCCAGTCATATTTTCATGACCGAGTGCCATTGTGGGAACAAGTTGTTTTCCATTTCTAAATACGCAGATAGGATTGGAAGAGTATGTTATGTGGGAAGGGGTCAAAACTTTGAGGGTTTGTCCTGGTCTGCAAGGTACATGTGGATGCTCGTAGAGCTTGGCTCGTTCCAGCTCTTCCAAATCTGCATCAGCTCTGGTATGCGGTATACTGCGAAATACTAGATTTCCATCAATGTAAACCTCGGCTTGTGAATCGCCGACATTTACAATCTCAATGCATCCACGTTCTTCCAAAACGCGTGCAAAGCAAAGTGTGCTACCGCTTTCATCATATCTGCTGCTTTTTTCTTCTACTCGGCGATGAATCTCCTCTGCAGGATTTTCTAGTTGCATGATAGCGTTATAGTCAAGTGTGTCCAGAAAGTGAATGCACGCGTTGCCACCGTGGCCATCTTGCACCATTAGCCAATTATCGCCTTTATAAATACGATCTTGTTGCTTTCCAATTAGCGCAATAGCAGAATCGGTTGTTATTTTATTCAGCTTCAAAAGAGATTCAACCGCTGCCGCAGAATCAATGCCGATGACAGTTAACATGTCATCAATAGTGAGAGCCACACAATCAACAACTAATTGATCGGCCTTGTCTTGAACTGACGAAACAAACTCCATATTTAATTATACTTTGCGTAAACGTGTAGACTTGGTTGTATCTATAAATTAGTATTTTAAAATCGTCTCAATTTTTTTGGATATGAATATTATATACACCCATATATTAGTTCTTTCTCTCTACATTCACAATCAAAAACATTTAAAAGGTTAAAAATCCTTTCTTCTAATATATAAATGGCAATATTTGTATCTGGTGACTTTTTATATGAAAGTATAGAAGATACATTAAATGTATCAGTTTCTGCTTTCAATAAAGAAATTTTAGAAGCAAACATACCAAGTACAATTAAAAATCTTGAAGATTTAGAAGATTCAAATACATACACGGTTACTATAATTAAAGAAAGTGCATTTAAAGATTGTAAAGAGTTAACAGGAGTAACAATTCCTAATAGTGTTACAGGTATTAGTGATAGTGCATTTGAAAATTGCTCAAGTTTAACAAGTATAATTATTTCCAAAGGCATTACAAGTATTGGTGATGGTGCATTTTGGGATTGTTCATCTTTGCAAAGTATAAGCGTAGATCCGTTGAATAATGAATATTCATCTATTGATGGAGTTTTATTTAATAAAAAACAAACCAAAATATTGTATTTTCCAGATGCAAAAGGCCCAACATTTAAAATTCCTAAAAGTGTTACAAGTATTAATGACGGAACATTTAGCGGGTGTTTAAATTTAGAAAGTATACATGTAGATTCTTCAAATATTACATATTCGTCTTTAGAAGGAGTTTTATATAATAAAGAAAAAACAGAAATAATAGCTTATCCAAATGCTAAAGCATCAACTTATAATATTCCTAATAGTGTTACAAGTATTGGATTAAATGCTTTTTATGGTTGCGAAAATTTAACAAGTGTAACAATTCCGGAAAAAGTTACAAGAATCAAATCATTAGCTTTTGCTAGTTGCATAAATTTAACAAGTATAATAATTCCGGAAAAAGTTACAAGTATTGAAGAAAGTGCATTTAATAGTTCAGGATTAATAAATATAACAATTCCTAAGGAAGTTACAATTATTAGTACTGGTCTATTTTATCGGTGTAAAAATTTAACACGCGTAACTATTCTTGGTAACATTACAAGTATTCAAGATTTTGCTTTTACTGTTTGTTCAAGTTTACAAAACATAACTATTCCGGAAACTTGCACAAGCATTGGAGCATATGTATTTGACGGTTGTTCCTCTTTAGAGAATATAACTATTCCTGGGGGTATTAAAACTATTAATGATAGCTTATTTAGTGACTGTAAAAATTTAAGAAGCATAACCTTTCCTGAAAGTGTTACAACAATTGGGGAATACGCATTTGCAAGTTGTTTAGGATTAACAAGTATAACTATTCCTGAAACTGTTACAAGTATTGGAGATTTTGCATTTTATAATTCAGGTTTAACAAGTGTAACAATTCAAGAAGGTGTTACTAGTATTGGCAATAATATGTTTAGTTACTGTAAAAATTTAACAAGTGTAACAATCCCTGAAAGTGTTACAACAATTGGGGAATACGCATTTGCAAGTTGTTTAGGTTTAACAAGTATAACAATCCCTCAAACAGTTATAAGTATTGGAAATGCAGCTTTTTCTGGTTCAGGTTTAACAAACATAATAATTCCAGAAGGTGTTACAACTATTAATAATAGCTTATTTGATGAGTGTGAAAATTTAACACGCGTAACTATTCTTGGTAAAGTTGAAAGTATTGGCGGCAGTGCATTTATCAATTGTACAAGATTAACAAGTATAATTATTCCTGAAACTGTTACAAATATTGAAGAATATGCATTTTGTAATTCAGGTTTAGAAAGCATAATCATTCCTGCAAGTGTTAAAGATATTGGATCTGCTATATTTGAAAATTGCATGGCTTTAGAAAGTATAATCATTCAAGAAGGGCTTACACTTATTACCAGTTATCTATTTTCTGGTTGCTCAAACTTAACAAGTATAACTATTCCTGAAACTATCGAAAGAATTTGGGTAGATGCATTTGCAAATTGCACAAGCTTGACAAGTATAACTATTCCTAAAGGTGTTAACAGTATTGATGATGGTGCATTTGATAATTGCTCAAATTTATCCAACGTCTATTTTATGGGAAATATTCCTAGCTTAGTAAATATATCATATGAATTAGGATCCGCATTTTCTAATATAAGTGAAACAAGCACTGCATATTTTATAAAAGATGCAACCAATACAGATAATTTAAATTTACTGTTTAAAAATATAGTTCAGTTAGATTACATTACTTTAAATGGCGGTATAACACATTCCCCTATTAAACACAATAAATCAACTATTAGTTGGAATCCTGTACCAAAAGTTATTCAAGGAATGGTTGATAACACAATAACGTATGAAATTAAATTAGAACCTTCAACAAATAATCCAACAGTAACAAAAGAGAATATTAATAAACATACTTTTAAAAAATTAAAAGGAAATGAAACATATAACTACACCGTAACTTATAGCATAGGACCTTTTGGGGAAAAAATTAAAGGCTCGTTAAATGGGCATGGAAAAATTAGTTCTGCAGATCTTAATATGTTGCGTAAATTTTTACATATAAGATTTAAAAAAACGAATGATAACACAAATAATGATACAAATAATGACACAAATAATGACACAAATAATGATACAAATAATGACACAAATAATGACACAAATAATGACACAAATAATGACACAAATAATGACACAAATAATGACACAAATAATGA
>Ga0114959_10000129_pt1 | contig 70812 bp, 37 predicted proteins | sample C_130625_EF_Meta_FD_87317 | JGI IMG/M metagenome (GOLD analysis project Ga0114959, IMG submission 87317) | Freshwater microbial communities from Lake Croche, Canada to study carbon cycling - C_130625_EF_MetaG | ecosystem: Environmental > Aquatic > Freshwater > Lake | place: Lake Croche, Canada...
CATAATTCTTAGTAATATCTGCTAAAGTGATACTTGGTGCAATCGCATTGATTGTTACAGTGGCAGTAGTACTGCCAGCTATATAATTGCCCGCTGCAGCTTGAGAAGCTGTAATAGTAGCTGTTCCACCTCCAACTATGGTAACAACATTGCCTACTATAGTAACAACATTGGTATTGCTTGATGTGTAACTAAATGCACCATTGCTATTTGATGCAGGTGCAGTCAAATTAAACGCAACATCGCCATAGTTCTTAGTAATATTACTCATCACACTAATGGTTGGTGCAATGGCATTTACTGTAAGGATTGCTGTTGCAGAAGCTGTTTTGTATATTCCACTTGCAACTTGAGACACAGTGATGGTGGAAGTTCCTGTTCCTACTATTGTAACTACATCGCCAGAAATGGTGGCAACCGACGAGTTGTTACTTGTATAACTAAGTGAACCAAGACTATTTGACAATGCAACTATATTAAACGGTGCAACACCATAATTCTTATTAATATTAGCTAAAGACAAAGCAGGTTCTATTGGAGAAACATTAATGGTTCCTGTACTTGTGATGTTACCACAGCCCCCAGTTAATGAAACAGTGTAATTGTTAGCACCTGCGTCATTCGAAGGGGTTCCAGAGATGGTAACTTTATTGTTAGACCAATTACCAATTACACCCTGAGGTAAACCATTAAAGCTTGCACCTGTAGCGCCAGTCGTGTTATAACTAATGGTAGCAATTGGACTATTTGCATTTACTGTTTGAACGGAATTACCTGTTGTAAGTGATATGGTATTATTAGGCGTTACAGAAATAGTAATAACATTGGTAGTAACTTCTGGACAAACGCCATTTTTTACAACAGCTTTATAATTGGTAGCAACACTGAGATTACTATCTAATAGAATTGACTTCGATGCCAATGGCACACTAGTAAAGCTGCTATTATTAGTAGATGATTGCCATTGAATAGATGACCCAACCTGACCAGTAAGGGTCATTGTTATCCTATCGATTGTATTGATACAAACTGCTGTTTTGTTGCTACTAATGCTTCCTGCACTGGATAATGCATCTACGTCAATTATAAAAGGTGCTGAATACACAGCCGTACATACGCTAGTAATTGCCTTTACTTTGAAATACGCTTTTGAAGAAAGGTTTTGCGCTGAATATACCGAACTTGTTGCTCCATTTATATCTGTATAAGTGCTGCCATCAGCAGAAGTTTGCCACTGAATATTTCCTACATAGGTATCAATGCTTAAAGAAGTACTATTTGTACCTGTGCATACTTTGCTTACACCAGAAATAGTACCTGCTACTGGCGCTGCATTCACTGTAATAGCGCCCCCAATAGTAGATGTAACTGAAATACCGAAGGAGTTTGTTACAGTTACGTAATAATACAATGTTCCTATTTGATTGGTAGGTGGTGTAAATGTGCTAGAGGTTGCACCGTTTACAACCTGACCACCTGCATTAGTAGCTACTGTATTACTATACCATTGATACGATTTTGCTGCAGTAGCAACTACTGACAAGGAGCTAGCTGTTGCATTGAAACAAACATTTTGAGCACTTGTACTTGGTTGAGTAATGATACTAGGTGTATTGATATTATAGTATTGACCTTGATTACTATCAAGAGAACTTCTAACAGTAGAACTTAAAATACTTTTAAATACGATTATCTCAACATTGTGATGAGTATTCGCTCTAAAAACAGTAGAACCCGTTACATAATCATATCCGCCAACACTCAATGTTGGGATTGTATTATTTGGGGTTGAATTTTGTCCTGCAGTAATGGTAATAGGAGCACCTTCATAATAGATGTTAGTTGCACCAGAAGCTGGCACAGACAACCCTATTGAATGCAGGGCATTGATGGAGACAGATTGATTGGTAGTAACCCAATCCACATTTTCTTTCAATGCAACTAAATTTGGAGCAGCTCCATCCACTCCTATAGCAACACCGTTGTATATATCGCCAATTTTTGCAATGACACCAGACGAACTTACTGGAACACTAGAAATTGTTTTAATTTCAACTGGATAGTTAGAAATACCAGAAGCTCTGTTGTACAAATATTGATTGGCGAAGTACACGGCTACCTTACCTGAAATTCTATCAATAACACCATTGCTTATGATTCTTGGTTGATAAGCATAGGTAGGTTGAGATATATTAATGTTCTTGGTGCTTTGATCATACCAAGTATCAACAAAAGCCGAACCAGCACCTACAAAAGTTTTGAGTAAGGCAGTATCTAAATCTCCATAATTAGTAAAGCCAATATCTTGCGTTGTATTATCACTAGTACGACGCACTTTAATAGCTTTGCCCGTATAACCACTCCAAAGTAATCTAAGGCTATAGGCTGCAGCAGCTAATGATCTATCTATGCTAACTTGTGGATTAACATTTACAGAAATAGTAGGGGTTATGGTTGCTGAACAACCATAACCATTTGTTACAGTAAGTGGAACAATATAAGTGCCTATATTGCTAAATAAATTGGCAGCGGAGGTAGGTGTTGCTCCTGCGCCCCATACATAAGATGTACCACCTGTAGCAACCACACTCACACTTCCAAAGCCTGTTAAGCTTCCACTAATTGTTGGAGATGGCGCAGCATTTACCGTAATTGTTCCAGTTGCATTTACAGTAGAACAACCGCCTGTTAAAGGTATCGTATAATTAAATGTACCGCTTGTTGTTGGTGTACCACTGATGGTTATCGTATTGCTTGCCCATGTAGCTGTTACGCCAGCAGGTAAACCGGTTGTTATGCCGATTCCCGTTGCAACCGTGGTGTGCGTAATAGGCGTTAAAGTGGTATTGATACACAAGGTTGGTGTACTTGAAGCTGCACTAACAGTATTATATTGAGCTACTGTTACAGAATTACTCGTACTTAAGTTGCCACAAGTATTGCTATAGTTATACGTCAATTTAACAGTACCTGTTAATACACCTGTAACTACACCTGTTGATGAAACAGTTGCAGAACCAGTACCATTGGTAATTAACCAAGTTCCACCAGCTTGTGAATTAGTAAATGCTGCTGTAGTTCCACCAATGCAAACACTTAAAGCACCTGCACCACTTACAAAATTGGAAGTAGTACCAGTTTTGGTAAAGGAAACCAAAGAAGCAGTATTAGCTGCTGGCGTCTTATCTGTTAAAGTAGTGATTGCCGTGTTTGCACCTTCTGCGGTTCCTTGATTACAATCATAGTAGGCTCCTAGCCCAGTTTCCGTACCAAGAAGTGCTGTGTTCAAAGATGCAGCTATTTCCTGAGCTGAACGCTCAACCGTCCACAAACGTATTTCATCCAACGTACCGTTGAAATATGCAAAACCATTGTTGGAAGCATTACAAGCAGATATTCCGATGCTGATAGGTGTAGTGGTACTGATATTAGCAATAGCACCAGTTTTTGTTGCATTCAATACACCATCTATATAGATATTGGCAACACCGCCAGATGCACTTCGCGTACAAGCAATATGGTGCCAAACGCCATCATTGATAGCTTTATTCGCATACATCTCGAACCAATTAGTTCCACTCGTATTCTCGATCAATTCAAAATAAGGCACACCTCCTTTGAGTTTTATGTTCCACATGCTAGTGTTATTACAAGAAGTACGTTTGTTAATAAGGTTTTGATTGTTTGTAGCAGTAGTTTTAACCCAAAGCTCAACAGTAAAGGCACCTGCTCCAAAATTACCTAATGTTGTACTACTTACTGTTACACTGTTATTTACGCCATTGAAATTAAGACCATTCCCTAAACGATTGGGTTGTGCATTGTCTGCTAATACTACAACAGGGTCTACCGTTACTGTTGTTGCTGCAGATGTTTTGGCACATCCATTTGCATTGGTTACAGCTACTGTATAATTTCCTGCTGTAGTAGCTGAGATACTATTTGTAGTAGCACTACCCGAAGACCATAAAAAACTTGAGTTAGTTAAAGGAGAAGTTGCACTGACCCAACTTGGAGCCCCAACTAATGAACCTGCTGCATAATGACCTGAAGCATCGTTTACTGAAGTGCCAGTTCCCTCGTCTAGCTTATAGAAAGCAAGTAAGTTAGCACTGCTAGTAGGAACAATACCATACATGCCCGCTTGAATTTGAGCTTGCGTTCTAGCAGCATTCCATATTCTTACCTCTTTCATCTGCCCATTGAAATTTCTACCCGCGCAACAATTATCGATTGCCAATTGTGTAATATCAGCAAAATTTTCTGCATTATTTGCCACTGAATTTACATAAGGAACCCCATTTAGATAAATAGTAGTTTTAGTTGGCTCTATAACAAGTGCCACATGAAACCAAGTATTTATAGGATAGGTTGGGCCAGCAGCCCAAGTCCATCCACCTCCGTTCCATGTATAACCAATCCTAGTATTATCTGAATATGCAAAATTAATTCCAGATGCTTTAGTAGTAGTACCTCTTGCAAACAGCAAACCTACGGCCGCATTTTGAGTGCCATTGGCATATACCCATGCCTCCATTGTCATGGTGTTTGTGGTAACTGCCAAAGGAGCTAGATTAGCGATTTGGGTACTACCATTAAATTGAAGTGTACTTTTCTGTTCAGTTGCAGACAGCGATACCGAACCCCCATTACAGAAAGTGGTAGCAGTAGCAGCTGTAATAATTGGCGCAGGTAAAGCACTTACCTTAATGTTACCTGTGGCATTTAACGTTCCACAACCACCCGTTAATGGTATGCCATAGTTAAATGTTCCGCTTTCTGTTGGTGTACCACTAATAGTAATCGTATTTGCAGACCATACTGCGCTTACACCTGCTGGTAAACCTATTGCTACGCCAATACCTGTTGCGCCTGTAGTACTATGCGTGATATTTGATAATAAGGCATTGGTACAAACCGTTGGTGCAGATGATGGTGCACCTGCTGAATTATTAACATTTACAGTGATTAATCCAATTGCATTCACCGTTCCACAACCGCCCGTTAGTGGTATGGTATAACCAAAAATACCGCTTACTGTTGGCGTACCACTAATAGAAATGGTATTGTTTGCCCATGCAGCCGTTACACCTGCAGGCAAGCCTATGGCTGTACCGATGCCTGTTGCACCTGTGGTGGTATGGGTAATATTGGTTAATACCGTATTGATACACAAGGAAGGAGAAGAAGATGCAGAACTTGCTGTGTTGGTACTATAAACCGTTACACTTACAAAACCTGTTACGGTAAGATAATTTGTTGTTTCTGTTGGTGTAAATGTATATCCTTGACTTGACGTACCTGCATTTGGTGTAGTACCTAATGAAGTAAAAGCAAATGTGCCTGATACACTAGCTACGCCATTGCTCAAATTAGAAGCACTCAATGTTTGCCCATAGCAAATGTTACTTGCTATTGGTTGGGTTGTAATGGTTGGCGTTGCTTTATTAATTGTGATTGTTGCCGTTATAGAACCACTCGCATAATTGCCATAAGCAGCTTGGGTGGCAGTAATAGTAGCTGTTCCACCACCAACGATGGTAACAACATCACCTGCTATGGTAACAACATTGGCATCGCTTGATGTGTAACTAAATGCACCATTACTATTAGATGTAGGTGCAGTTAAATTAAACGCAGCATCACCATATTTTTTAGTGATGTTACTAAATCCACTAAAAATTAGCGGAATACCATTTACGGTAAGTGTTGCTGTGGTAGTTGCTTCTTTGTAAATACCATTGGCATTTTGAGTTACCGAAATGGTGGAAGTTCCTACACCAACTATTGTAACAAGGCTATCTGAAATTGTTGCTACCAATGGGTTGCTACTTGCATAACTTAGCGCACCTGCGCTTTTAGTAGTAGTAATACCTGTTCTTGTTCCAATATTAAAAGGAGCATCTCCAAAAGTTTTTGTTATATTCTTATCTACTCCTATTGTTAACGAAGGATCTACTGGTGTAACAGTGATGATTCCAAAGCTTGCAATATTGCCACATCCTCCAGTTGTTAATACAGTATAATTGTTAGCACCTGTATTGTTTGTTGGTGATCCTTTTATAGTAATTATATTGTTAGACCAACTACCACTTACTCCGGCTGGAAGTCCACTAAAACTTGCGCCTGTAGCTCCTGTTGAAGTATATCTGATTTCTATAATGGAATTATTGGCAACTACCGTTTGAATGGAATTACCTGAAGTAAGCGATATGGTGTTATTTGGCGTTGCCGTAATTTTTACAACATTTGAGGTAGCTTCTGGACAAACGCCATTTGCTACAACAGCTTTGTAGTAGGTAGATAATGCAATATTGCTATCTAATAGCACTGATGTTGATGCAAAAGGAATATTACTAAAGTTTACATTGTCTGTAGATGATTGCCATTGGATGGATGACCCAACCTGACCAACAAGCGACATGGTAATTCTATCATTCGAGTTTATACAAACTGTTGTTTTGGCGCTACTGTTGGTACCTGCATTTGACAAGGCATCTACATCAATTACAAAAGGCGTAGAATAAACTGCCGCACAAATGCTAGTGGTAGCTTTTACTCGATAATATACCTTTGAAGAAAGGTTTTGCGCAGTATAAGTATAGTTGGATGCACCATTAATATCAGCATAAGTACTGCCATTGGTAGAAGATTGCCATTGAATATTTCCAACAAACGCATCAACGCTTAAAGCAGTACTGTTTGTGCCAGTACATACTTTGCTAACACCTGAAATAGTACCAGGAACGGGAATTGCATTTATTGTAATTGCACCACTAAAATTAGAATTAACAGAAACACCAAAAGCATTTGTTATTGTTACGTAATAGTACAATGTTCCTACCTGATTGGTAGGTGGTATATATGAGCTAGCAGTTGCACCGCTTATCAATTGACTTCCTGAAGTAGATGCGGTAGTATTGCTGTACCATTGGTATTTATTGGCAGCAGTTGCAATAACAGATAAGCTGTTTGCTGCAGTATTAATACAAAGATTTTGAGCCGTTGCACTTGGTTGCGTAGTTATACTAGGCACACCAACATTATAGTATTGTGCTTGATTACTATCTAACGAATTTCTAACAGTAGTATTCAAAATGCTATTAAATATGATTAACTCTACATTGTGTTGAGTAGCTAACCTTGGAGTAATTCCTGAGTAATAATACCCTCCTACATTTATTGTAGGTGAGAGTTGATTTGGGGGTGAATTTTGTCCTCCATTAATATTGACAGCAACACCTTCATAATAAATATTACTAGCACCTGTGGTAGGTACAGATACCCCTATTGAATGCAACATATTCGTAGAAACGGATTGACTTGTAGGCATCCACGCAATATTATCTTTTATCCCTATTATATTTGAACCTGTATTATCATAAGACGTACTTCCAAAACCGAAACCGACACCGTTTGTATTTCCTCCAATATTTACACTAGACCCGTTTGTATTTCCAAGAATACTAGATATTGATTTCACTTCTAAAGGCAAACTTGAGATACCTGAAGCAGTATTAGCCAAATATTGATTAGCGAAGTAAATGGCAACTTTTCCTGAAACCCTATCAATTACTCCATTATTCATAATTCTTGGTTGAGAAGCCAAGACAGTTTGAGAGATATTGATATTTTTAGAACTTTGATCATACCAAGTATCAATAAAAGCAGAACCTGTACCTACAAAATTTATTAGTGCAGTGGTATCTATGTCTCCATAATTAGTGAAGCCGATATCTTGCGTAACATTATCACTAGAACGACGCACTTTTATTGCTTTTCCTGCATAGTCACTCCATAACAATCTAAGACTATAAGCTGCTGATGCTAATGACCTACTGATACCAATTTGCGGATTGGCACTTACTGAAATAGTAGAAGATAAGGTTGCAACGCATCCATTGGCATCTGTTATTGTAACCGGAACCGTATAGGTGCCTATGTTGCTAAATGAATTAGCAGCAGTGTTTGGTGTTGCTCCAGTACCCCATAAATAGGTGCTACCTGTGCCACCGCCACTTGCAACTACACTTACCGTTCCAAATCCTGTTAAGCTGCCAGTGATTGTTGGCACAGGCAATGGATTCACCGTAACTGAATAAGATTTTGTTGCTTTACAACCATTTAAATCAGTGGTAGTTACTTGGTAAGTACCCGTTGAAGAAAATGTATTTGTTGCCGTATTTAGGCTATTACCACCATTCCACAAATAACTGTCACCGCCAGTAACTGCTAATGTTACCAACCCACAACCAGTTAAATTGTTAGTAGTTGTAGTAATCACAGGATTGGGTTTTACTATTATTGCCATAGAAACCATTGCCGTACAACCATTTAATGCTGTTGCAGTAACTTTTGGTGTACTAGCACCTGCAATAGTAAAGGTATTGGTAGCAGTTGTTCTACTGTTTCCTGCATCCCATAAATAAGAATTACCTCCCGCAGCAGTTAATGTGTACATACCGCATTCCGATTTATAATCTACTATGAATGGAGTGGGACTTGCATTGATGGTGATGGACGGCGTTAAAGTAACAGAGCAGCCACTGGAAGCTGTAACAGTTACGGTATCAATCCCTGATTTGTAAATGATATTAGAGGCAGATGTTGGCGTTTTTCCTGTATTCCAAAGATAAGTTGCACCTCCCGAAGCGGTTAATGTAACACTATCACAACCAACTGTTGATCCGGCAATATTAGCTATAGGCGGTGCATCTGCTTTGATGGTAATGGTTTTTGTTGCACTAGCTACACAACCATTGGTATCTATTGCGTTTACCGATACAGTATAATTATTGCCTACAGTAGTAAACAAATTATTGATAGCAGATGGCGTATTACCCCCACTCCACACAATAGAAGATTTTGCGCCTAGTGCCGTTAATTGCAAGCTTTGGCAGCCTATGGCATTTCCTGAAATACTAATATTTCCAACTAATACATCTATGAAAGGCGAAGTAGCATTACAGCCATCATTAAAAGATGCTACTGCCCAATATTTGCCCTTAGATTTTGGGGTATAAGTAAACTCTGAAAGACTATTGTAATCAGTGGTTATACTAGCAAAACTATCTACCACGCGATAAGGCGAAGCAAAGGTAAACGTACTGTCTTTGTAGATTGTTAACATATAACTTCCTACAGCTCCTACTGTTTTCAATTCTGCTGTACCCAAACAATTGGTAGATTTGGTATTATTTAATACTAGTGTTCTTACCGTATTAATGGTAACAGATTTAGAAGCAGTACTAGTACAACCATTAGAGTCCGTTATTACGACAGTACTATTTGTGGTACCAATTACCGAAACTATTTTGGTAGGTAATGAGTCCCCTGAATTCCACAGATATTTTCTAGCACCATCTTGGTAAGCACCTAAAACTACTGTTCCACAACCATTGGAACTTTGTGTGATACTTGCAGCACTCGGATTAAATACCGATACATAAACAGATTGCGTTGCAGAACAACCGTTTGCTGTTCCAGTTACTTTATATATGCCACTTGAGTTAAATTTATTGGTTGCAGCATTCGTAAAGTTACCGCCTGTCCAAGAGTAAGATGTTGCACCACTTGCAACCTTTGTAACCTCATTACATGCAGAATCTTTGCCACTAACAACAATAGTTGGTGGAGCTTTTACAGTTATAATCACAGATTTACTAACGGAACAACCCGTAACGGTATCAGTTGCTATAACAGTTGCTGGGTAAGGGGAAGTACCTGTAGAATCAAATACATTCACAGCATTAGATTTTGTTCTACCCATATTCCAACTAAATACACTTTTACCACCGGTGGCTGTAGCCGTAAGATTTACAGAATCGCAATAAGAAAAATTATTATTAAGCGCTGATATTGTAACAGTTTGCGGGCTGTAAATAGTTACCACTTTTGAAGCTGTTTCAGTACAACCACTCAAATCAGTAACCAACACGCTATAAGTGCCGCTAGTAGTACAAACTTTTATACCAGTTGAATCTGTAGCATCGTTACCCCATTTGTATGTAACACCACCTAAGGCTTTTAAAGTATCAGTAACACAACCTGATGCAGCACCTACGATTAATGGTTTTGGTTTTGGATTAACTGTAATCAATTTCGATAATGAAACACTACAGTTAAGGTTATTAGTAACTACTAAAGAATAAACGCCTGAACTGGTAAACGTGTTTGTAGAAGTATTAGGTGAATTGCCTCCGCTCCAAGCATAAGTAAAGGTATTGCTAGTACTTGTGCTTACCGAAGCTGTTAATGGTACTGATTCACACCCTGTAGTACTTCCAACTATTTTTAATGGAATAGAATCAGTAATGAGTTTGAAAATTTCTTGTATTTTACAACCTCCTGCTGAAGTTGAATTGGTGATATATGTACCAGAATCAGTATAAATCTTACTGTTATATGTATAAGGATATTGGTTAGGGCAAATTACTCTAGTTGTTGTTGTTGTTGTATTAGTACAAGTTAATAATGTAAAACCTGCGAGGCTGCCTGCCCCTTGTGCATTGGTTACAGTTACTGCACCTGATGCACCTGTTCCTACTTTGGCTATAATGGTATAGTTGTCAACAACCTTATATCCTGCTGCATTTACACCTCCAAAAGTAACGCCATTACTAGCTGTAATACCTGAGAAACCAATACCATAAATGGTTACAGAATCTCCTGCAGGGGCTTGCGTTGGTGAAAATGAACTAATGATTGGTTTTGCTGCGGCAGTTGTATATGCCCAAGCTGCACCAACGCCTGAATTATCTAGGTTAGCACCTATCATGGCAGTGGTACCATCGCTACTAAGTGCAGTGGCACTACCAAAATAAGCATTTGCCGTTGCACCTGTTCCTATTAATTTATTTTTTTGCGACCAAGTGCTTCCAGATTTATTAAATACCCAAGAAGCACCTGCGTTATTGTTATCACCATAGCCACCAACAACGGCGGTGGTTCCATCTGCACTTAAACTAACTGCTAAACCTTGTTGAGGAGCACCAACAGCATCTGTTGCTATCAGCTTGGTTTGTAGTGTAGCAGTAGTTCCATTGAAGGAATAGATCCAAGCAGCACCAACCGAGTTGTTATCAGATGGACCACCAAACATAATCACCGTACCATCTGCATTAATGGATACTGAACTACCTTGGTAGCTATTTCCAAAAGTAGTTGTATTATCAAATACTTTGAGGCCTGTAGACCATAATCCCGTGGTGGTATTTTTTTGGAATACCCAACACGCACCTAAACCACTGCCATCGTTATTACCACCTACAATTGCTGTTTTGCCATCAGAACTTAATGCAACTGCATAGCCTATTTGGGGTGATGTACCTGAAGCAGTATTTCCAGAGCCTGTAAAAACTAATTTTGTTCCACCATTAGTTGGCCAACTTCCATCGCTATTTTGTGTATATATCCTAGCAGCACCAACGCCATTGCCATCGTTATAAGCACCTACCAATGCAGTTTTACCATCTGCACTTAAGCTTACGGATGAGCCTTCCATGGAATTAGCTGTTAAACTTGATAAAATGGCTGTTCTAGTCCAATTACCTGAGCCATCAGAGGTATAAACAGATGCTGCACCTTTATTTTCGTTATAAGTGGGGCTACCAACTAATGCGGTGTTACCATAAGCACTTATGCTAACAGACGCACCAAAATTAGATGCTGAGAAGGAAGCAGTTTGCTGCCCTGTAACAATTATATCTAAACTATTTCCTTGCTGAGCCCAACCACTACTTGATCTTTTAAAAATCCATGAGGCACCTTCATTATTATTATTAGTATTACCACCAACAATGGCCGTATTTCCATCTGCACTTAGGGCAATAGCATATCCTTGACCACCATCACCCAAAGTAGGTGTTCCAGTTAACTTTGCACCTTGTTGAGATTGTGGGTAAGAGGTTAGAGAGGTTGTATATGTAATACTTGATTGTGATTGATATAGCACTTTATTTCTAACCAAATCAACTCTTCCATTTGCACCTGGCATTACCATTCCAATTATGTATGTTTTATTCGGATCATAATATACTGGCAATATTTTAAGAGAATCACCGTTAATAGAAAATTTCACATCACTTACCAAATTTACACCCGATACTGTAACCAAAGTACCAGCAGGAGCATTACTTGGTGAAATACTAGTAATGCTAGGATAAACTTTAGTAACAGTAATACTTTTAGGCGCAACTATTTGCTTTGGAATAGAACTTTTTGTTGCAGAATTATCACCTAATTGATAACCACTATTATCGCCCCATGCCCACAAACTACCATCTCCTTTAACAGCAATATTATGATTAGCACCGGCAGCAATCAATGCCCATTTAGAACTATTTATTAAAGTCTTATCAATTTTTGTTGCTGTAGTATTATCGCCAACTTGGCTATAATTATTATAACCCCATGCCCAAAGACTACTATCTTTTTGGATAGCGATTGTATGATAATCTCCCGCTGCAACTGATGTCCATTGGGAAATACCATAAGTTATAGGTACTGAACTTTGTGTAGTGGAATTATTTCCTAATTCACCTTCACTATTTTTACCCCACGCCCAAAGGCTGCCATCTGTTTTTATGGCAACGCTATGGTAACCACCTGCAGCTATCAATTGCCCATTAGTACTATTATTCCCTAATTGACCTTCACTATTTCTCCCCCATGCCGCAATACTACCATCTTGTTTTATAGCAAGCGAATGATAGATACCCGCTGCAACTGATATCCATTTATCACTGCCTAAAGATGTAGGGGTAAAGTAAGTTTGAAAAGCATTAAATGACCCAAGTTGATACAAATTATTTGATCCCCATCCCCAAAGAGTGCTATCTTTTTTAATAGCGAGCGTATGATCATGACCTGCAGCAACGGAAGCCCAACCAGAAGATACTAGTTGAGGGGAAGTAACGTTGTTATAATTGGCATTAATTCCTATCTGACCATATCCATTATAACCCCATGCATAAAGGCTTCCAGTTGTATTTATTGCAAAGCTACAGTTATTACCTGCTGCAATAAAAGCCCAATTTGTGGCAGTTCCTACTTGACTAGGTATTTTTCCTGTAATGGTTGTGGAAGTTGTATATCCTAACTGACTATTACTATTGCTCCCCCATGACCAAAGAGTGCCATCTGCTTTAATACCCAAAGTATGATTAGTACCCGCTTTTATCATTTTCCAATCTAATAAAGCTTGGCAGCCATTTGCATCTGTCACTCTTTTAAGTGTATAGCTAGTAGTGGCACCATTTGGAGTAACTGAAATATTACCGCCATTGGTATAATCAGAGACTGTAGAGGTATTGGTACCATCTGAGTAAACAACTTTGAAAGGAGAGTTGCCTCCATAAATGCCTATAGTTAGATTGGCGGAAGATTGATCCAAAACATTGGCATCGGCTGCAGTTAGAGAAGCTGCATAAGGAGCCAATACTGTTATAGTAGTTTGAATAGATTGAATTTTTACTGGGCTTATACTTGCTGTACCAGCATATTGATATGAACTTTTATCACCCCAAACCCAAAGACTACCATCGGTTTGAATGCCCACTGAATGAGTACTACCAGCAGTTATCGAAGCCCAAGTAGAACTGCCAATTTGTATTGGGTTTAACTTATCTTGAATCGTATTATCTCCTAATTGCCCTTTGTCATTCTTACCCCATGCCCAAAGAGTGCCATCTGTTTTAATGCCAAGCGTATGATTATCACCTGCTGCTATAGAAGTATATTTATTAGTGCCTATTGTTGTAGGTACCAACTTTTGAATTTTAGTTCCATCCCCTAATTCACCATTAGTATTATAACCCCAAGCCAATAAACTACCATCTGTTTTAATAGCAAAAGAATTATTATATCCACCACGTACCGAAGACCAATTAGTAGATTTAGTGTATTCTTGCGTTGGAGTAAAACTACTATTCGAAGTATTATTTCCTAATAAGGACCCAAAAGACCAAAGGGTGCCATCATTCTTAATACCTATAGTATGCGTTGTTCCACAAGATACAGAAAACCAATTAGTAGATTTAGAGGATTCTTGCGTTGGTGATGTATTATAAGGATTTTGACCAGCGCTATTAACCCCTATTTGATAATTGGAATTAGATCCCCAGCACCAAAGGGTGCCATCGGTTTTAGTGGCAGCAGAATGCATATATTTAGCACTAATTGATGCCCAATTAGTAGCAGTACCTACTTGTGTTGGTTTAAACTGATTAGTATTAGTACTAGTACGCCCTAATTCCCCATAATTATTAGAACCCCATGACCAAAGGGTGCCATTCGTTTTTAAAGCCAATGAATGCCCCCATCCAGCAGCTATCAAAGCCCAATCATTATCTATGCCTATTTGTCTTGGGGTACTACCATCTTGATAATTATTATATCCATCCCCTAATTGCCCTTGGCCATTATTTCCCCAAGCCCAAAGGGTACCATCTGCTTTAATACCAAGAGTATGATTGTCACCTGCTGCAATCATTTTCCAAGCTATATTCGCTTTAAGACCGCAAGCATCAGTTACGCTTTTGAGCGTAAAAACTGTCGTGTTTGCAGGCATTACTGGAATGTTGCTACCACTAGTATAATTATATACAGTACCACCTGAATAATCTACAGTAAATGGAGAAGTACCACCACTAATGGTTACTGAAAGGTTTGCAGATTCACCAGCACAAATTGTAGCATCAGCAGATGAGAGCGTGGCGGCGTAGGCGGCGTAATCAGCAGGATTAATTTTAATAGTACCAGTAATCGTTTCTTTTACATTATATTCAAAATTTGGATCATTATTATCAATGTTTAACGTGTAGTTAAATGAGCCTATTTGTTTAGGCACTCCGCTTATTATAAAACGTTGTTGGTTGTTATCGAAAGAGGCTGTTAAATCGAGTGGTAAACCAATGGCAGAAATTGTACAATTATAGAAATAATTCTGATATGTGGTAACAACATAGCTAGTAAATTGTTTACCAACTTGCCCTTGCCCACATATAATTTGAGCATTAACAGAACTAGCAGTTAAAAATAAAAAACAATAAATAAGAAACTTGTTCATGGAGAGAAATTTTGAATTCGCTTAAAAGCGTATGTACTTAAAGTGATTGAATTAGTAAAGAGCTATATAGAAAGACAAAAAATAGCAAAAAGCTTCGCTTATGTAGAGTAAAAAAAATAGGACACCTGCTTAAATGCGCATTAAACGGGCGTAGTTAGAACAAAAATGCCCGATTGTTAATGCCGTATGGTCATAATATTGCCTAAGCCCCCCTCTCTATCATCGCTTTCCACTACAGAAAGTGCATATTGATAGATTTCATTCGCAGCCACAGACTCATCAGTGTATTCGTATTGATTCGCCCGAATGGTGATTATTTTCTTAAATTGTAAGTCGTTGGCACTACGCCTATAAATGCAATAAGCTTTTCTTGTTTCCATATACAAATTGGGTAGCTTTATGTGAATTCCGTTTGGCAAATTAGCTACAGCAAAGCGATCTATTTTATCCCCCTCTTTTTTAGGTAAGGCAAATTGAGCCACTTCACTAAAATTGCTTGTATCACCTTTGAACGATACAGATGCTACCCGATACTGATAAGTAATGCCAGCTACAATTTGAGAGTCACCAATATTTACGGTACCAATGGGCTTGTTCACTAAAAAAGCAAAGCCTGTATCAATTCCTACTTTTTTCTTTTGAACCAAATATTTTACCACTTTATTATCTCTCGAGCGAGCGTCTTCCCAAAAAATGTTCAATTTACCATTTGCATAATAATAGGAAATAGCCGTTGGAGCGTTTATATGAATTTTTCTATTTGGAATAACAGTTGCCAGATTACTGTAAATACTGGTATCCTGCTTCAAATTCTGCGAAACCGCGGCATAGTAATAGGTAGAACCTCCACTCAATGCCTCTACAGTATCTAAATAAGTATTCCCACTAATCATACCCGGAATTAGTAGAAGGTTATTAGGAGATGTGCCTCTATATAGAAAATAGTTGGCAATGGTAGGGTCTTTCGCCACATCCCAATTAACCCGTATATTTTTCCCTTCTACCTCCGCAGTTACGTGGTAAGGAGGTAAGGGCTTTGAAAACTTGGTTAAAGTGCCAAAGGAAGAAGCCGGCACTACCTGAAAAGCATATATGCCCGGTTGGTATAGTACCCTTGCCTCATATCTATATTGCACACCGGCTTTAATGTTGTAATCGAAATATTGAGTATCGGTTAATGGCACTAATGGCAAAGTATCTCCTTGGTGCACATTGGTATACCTGATAATTTGAATGCCTGATAAAAATTTACTTTGCGTAAAAGGAGCCCAACTAATTCTTAGCCCATTTAAAGTGTCTTTTACACTCATCGACGTAAGTTTTGGTGCAGTATTATCTGTAAGCATATAGGCTATTATGGTATCGGCTTTTCCACCTTGGTTGTGCAATCCGTCATCTAATATTATGGTAGCTTCTACCACTTCATTTGGCAAGGCATTTTTAAAATAGCTAACAAACAAAGTATCTTTAGTAGTATTTACTTGAGGTATAATCAGCATTGGCAACTGCTCCCAAACATCATTTTTCTTTAAAGAAATCTTTGCTTTCAGGTTTGCAAATGAAAATGGGCTATTGTACAGGTTGCCTTCAGGATCAAACTGAAACCGTTTTTCGGGTTTAGGTAATTTATCTAAATCGAAATTGATGGGTACTGCCCAACTCATAGAAAGCGTACTATCTCGCACACTCAAACCATTCTTAAGGGCTTTGAAATATGGCAAATGATAATTGCCCGCTTTGCCCAATGCAATGGCTTTGGCAAAAAAGGATTCTTTTTTACTTTTATTTACACTATATATTTCGTAATAGTAGAGCGTACCTTTTTGCACATCTTTGTCTAGGAATACATGGCCGAGCGCTAATTTCGTTTCAATCAAAGGATAGAGCAAAAGATAATCTTCTGGTTGTATATGCGTATTGAAATAAGCTACTAATTGCGTATCTGATTTCAATTTGAGGGCTGCTTTGTAACCATCGAAATATTTATTGTTCATGACCAATTTCAATTGTTCTATGGAAAGTTTTCTTTTCAGTTCAGCTATCGGTTTCAGCTTTTGGGCATAACCGGCTAACGAAACACTATCAAGCCCTGCTGAAATAACGGTTCGTTTTATGGTAAAATGATCGATAGTTGACAGAAAAAATGGTTGGTTTAAATCATTCTTTTCCAAGAGGAATAAATAATTACCATCATCAGAAGAAGCAGTTTGAATCTGCCTATAGACTTTTTTCAGTTGACCATAAGATTGGACAACTGAAAGAAAGGTTAAAAAAATAAGGAGTAGCCTATTCATACTATTAATTGAATGAAAATGAACAAGTTGCATCTTGACCAGATCTAATACCTAAAGTGAATCTCATTCCGAAACAGGCTTTACCACTAAACTCACTAAAATTTAAAGTATAATCATTACAACTATTGTGTTTACCATCGCTTCCAAAGCCACCATAAACCTGCAATTGAGCATTACCATAAACATTGATGTCAAAACCCGAAGCTGTAAAACCACCATCTCCAGAAAGTTCAATATCACAACTTCCGCCTATACCTGCATTATAACCAAGTAAAGAGATTGAAGCTTTACCATCAACATGTGCTTTTGCATACGCCCACAACCTAACTTCAACAGGCGTTAGATTTGCCATAAACTTCATTCCATATTGGGTACTTAAATTCCATTCTAATGATGCAGATATAATTAGCAAATCAAATCCAAATTTACTACCAGAATTTTGACTTCGCTCACCATATAAATACAACCCGTTTAAAGTAGTACCTGCTCCAATATATTTAATTAGTGCAGTTTTACAATAGGAAGGCAAGTAGGTATTGTTGCTATTAATATTTAATCCAAGCCCATAACCTGCATTTACATTAGGAAGAATAAATGCAATATTCACCTTAATATCAGTTGCCAAATAAAAAGCACCTTTTCCATTAATTGGTGCAACAATAAATAATGTGTTGGTAACTGCTACTGAGCCTAGCGGAGCGGGCAAATCCATGCTTCCAACTACCTTCACTAAGAAATAATTATTGCATAAATCCATTGTCATTTCTGCTTTTGCCACATTAATTTGCCCAACAGTTAATGAACCAGTTCCTTTAATAATTGGAACATAATTACAAGCACTAGAAAACTCAAGATCAAGTCTAGCGTTCACATTAATTTGGTCTGCTGTGGTACCTTTAGGGCCAAAATCACCTTCAACAAACACTTTATATACATTAATTTTTGTATCCAATTCAAATCCCCCACCAAAGGAATGGAAACTAACAGGGCCAACATCAACGTTACCCGTTACTTTAATACTAGCCCCCAAGTTAATTCCTCCAGTAGTGTAATAGTAATACTTAAAACCGGCTCCAAAACCTGTTATTGGAGATTTTACATTTTTTAATTCAAGCAATGCAGTAGCTTCAAAACCCTGTTTATCATCGTCTATTGTCATTCCAAAAGTACCTTCGATTTTGAAAACATCATTTTCTACTGCTATCTCCAAATCGTCCACCTTAGCTTTATAGCCATCTACATCTTTTGCAACCAATACAATTCCAGAAGCACTTGCTTTCATAGATTTAGCTGCAGAAAAAGAAACGCCTCCATTGATTCCAAATGCCCAATTAGGATTGGCTTCTATAATAGCTGTATCTTCAGGATTGGTATTGATAGTATATGCTGGCACTTCACCATTTAAAATTTTATCCATATAATCTATAGATGCAGTAGTGCCTAAATTGAGCAAAAAGCTATTTATGGTTATTTCACACACCCTCAAACTAAATACTTGATTGGCAGTTGCAGCCACAAATACACCTGCATTGGCCGTTTGATAGTTAAATTGACCCGTAATATCCTTTTGAAAAATGCTTTTTGTCATGGTCTTAAACGCAGGTGGTAATCCTGCAATTTGTAACGAAAGATCAAGCGACATTTCTAATCCATAGGTAATATTATAAGAAGCACTAGAAGTATTATAGCCGGAATAAAAGAAACTTACACCAGTATTTGAACTTGACAATTTAAACTTTAACCCCCCTATGTTAATAGGTGCATTTAAAGTCATACTAGAAGAAAGCGCGTAGTCTGTGCCTCCAGGATTTACCACACTCATTTGTGAAAATGGTTGCGATGGGCCATTTTTAACAATAGTAACATCTCCTACCATCGTCATGCTTGCATTGGTTGTTCCTAAACCCGTAAAGTTGATATTTGAGAATTTTGATTGTATTTTTTGAATTGCACCAGATATTATGGTGGAACCACTATTGTACACACTAAAGCTACCGATACTAAAGTTTGTATTGATAGATGCATTCGTAATTTTAGTAAGAGCAGTAGCCGTTTTTTCGGAAATCTTATTATTTATAACAGGATGAAAGCCCAGTTTTTTACCAAGTTGGAAATATCCATTTATCTTGCTAATTCCTGCACTTGAAATAACAGCACTATCCAGTTTAAGGGAATCGTTATTTAATAAAGCAGCAATCCCATATTTAATATTATCAACTGAACTTGTTCTATTCCCAAAATACACATCATAGGATGTTGATATGGTTTTGGTGTTATTTCCAAACCCAAAAATGGTAAAAAAACTATCTGTATTATTTGTTTTATCTACAATTGGTGCTGTAGGCAATTGGAAAGTGCTAGTTGAAAGCTTGGTAGGATACATTACCAATTTGCAGCCTATTACTCCTTTTGAGTAATCACTTGCACCTGGTAATTTCTTCAAATAAATTTTGTTTGTTCCTGATTGGTCAGCAGCCAAAGCAGCAAAATTATACAACTGTAGGTTTATACTTGAAGCACTTAATTCAACGTTTGCACTAGGAACAGCATTATTGTTTGTTACAGTAACATCTACATTGTTAAAATTAATCTTTGAACTGTTAGCAGATGCTGTAAAATTGGTACTAATTCCTATATCTGATAAGCTAATACTTCCACTAATTGAGTAGTGAACAACGCCATTTTGTGTCGCGCCAGTAGATATTTTTGTAAGAGAAACATTAAACCCTGCTAGTTGTGAAATAGCAACATTGGAAGAAGATTTGAGTACGATTACTATCGAAGTATCAGTATCTATAGTTCTTTTAAAAGAACTATCAAAAGTTAAAAAAGTTACTTTTGATGCAATCATTTGAATAGTTGCATTTTTAGGAAATGTTAGTTGAAAACGTCCACTTCTATCCGTTGTAGTTCTGTAAGATATTGAACCATCCGTAGCAGTAATTAATTGTTGTGCAATTAGGGCATTTGAAATTCCGCTTTTAACAACCCCACTAACTACATAAGTGCCTGTAGGTTTTAGCCCTACGTGTAGGTATTGTTGTCCTTTGCTTAATGGCACATCTGCCTCTGCGATAGCAATTGAGGTTTCATCAGCAGATGCAGGCGTAAATCTTATAGTATAACCTTTTGTATCTAATTCTTCGCCTACTTCAAATAAATAACCATCTTTACCTACAGTTGACAAATCGATAGACATGGTTTTGGTTTTGCCAGATGCAGCAATAATACTTAGTGTTCCTCTCGTAATTGCTTCATCGGTTTCTAATTTTCTTACATCAATGATTAAGGAACTTTTAACTAACAAGTTAGATAAAATAGTTGTCTTTAATTGTAAAGGCAAATTGTCGGCCTTGTTGGCAAAAATCTTTGCTTGTTTGTTATTAATACCCAATAATTGAAGAGACTCTTGTTTATCTTGGTAACCATCAGCTAGAAACTGAATATCATTTTTCAATTCTAAAGCTTCTACCTCTAATATATAATCACCATTATGATCGGTTCTTGTGGTTTTGTTGCTGTTGATGAGCATGACAAATACGTTTTCAATTGCCACACCATTCTTATCTACCACATGCCCTTTAACACTATGCTTTGGATTTTTAATATCAAAATCCTTAACCAAATGTCCATTCTTGCTAACAATTAATTGATCTTCAATAGTTGCAGTACTTACTACTCTTTCATCCAAAACAAAATGAAGAATAGCCCCTTTCTTTAAATTTGGCAATCCTTTTATAGCATAGTATCCATCATTATCAGTAATGGCACTATACTCTTTCAATTCGTCAAATTTTCCAAGCACATCCGCTTTATCAAATAATACTTTTACACGAACATCCCAACGAGGTTTACCAAAACTTTTTACAGTACCGCTTACTTGATTGGTATTATCGTACGTATAATTCTTAGCAATATCCAAAACTGGCTTTTGCCCTAAAGCATCCGCATTATCTAAGTATACTTCATCAATAGGAAAGTAAGCAGGAGCCCTATCAGGATAATTTATTTGAACTAGGTAATATTCATTGGCCTGAATGGTTTGGAATAACTTTTTATACGTATTTCCATTTTCTAGCTTGGCAACAACCTTATATTGTTGGTTATTATAGCTAACTAAAGACTTAGTTTCACCTAAACCTGCCACTGACAAAAAACTGTATTTACTCCATTGTTTTTCTGGAATCAATATATTAATAAATACGCCTTTGTCTTCAAGTTCATTCGCAATATGAACACTAGGCGTAAACTCTAAAGTTTGACCTACTAGTACCAACGGTTCTATTTGGTCACCATCTTGTACTTTTCCGTATTCAACTGTTTTAAATACTTTACTAAACAATCCTGAAGGGTGGCTTACTTCAATAGTCAAGTATTTAAATTTTTGCATTGCCTTACCAATTGCTAAACTAAGGTTGTAATTTCCTTGCTCATCTGTTTTCGCAGTAGCAATTGATTGCTTTTGATAACTTCCACTGATAGAATTAGGACGCGTGTTGCTGCCAAATACTTCTACCAATGCATTTGCTAAGGAGTAGGTGTTTTTTCCGGCTTCGTTACTTTTTACTATTTCAAGGTGTTTTTCGGCGATTGGGGTATTGCTTAGCAAAGGCTTGAACTCTTTGCTTTGGATTTCTTCTGTTGCTTTGTAAGCCCATTGTACAGAACCAGAAACTTGATAAGCAAATGGCGCTTCTCCTGGAGCGTAATTTTTAGGACTTTTGCCATAAACAAAGTTGATTACCTCACTATTGCCCGCATTTCTAAACATTACTTTATGCTGCGGATCTGTTATTTGAACCACGGCAGCATACCTACGACCAACTACTAATGGACTACAACTAGTACCATAAATAAAGAAATTTTGACCTTGGGTTATATAACTAATTACTTTGCTAGAAGCAGTTTGAAAAGCTTGAACAGCAGTTAAACCATTAGCTACCTCAACAATTTTTATCGTTGATTGAAGGGTATTAATTAATGTAGGGTCAATTCTTGAAGGCGTATTCCATTGAAACAGCAAGTTTTGTGGCTGTACATTGATTATTGTATCATTATTAATAGGACTTGCTATTCTTAATGTAGGTGGCTCAATTGCAAATAATGGTATGGTACTAGAACAAGCATCTTTACCTGCAGAAATATTACTAGATACCATTATTGGCTTTAAACAAAGGGTATAATATCCCTCTGGCAATGGAGTATATTGCAAAGCAGTTTCTTTATTAATTCCACTACAATTTAAATTTGATGGTGAAAGTAAGCTTGCATATTTACTAAGAGGAATACTCTGGGTGCTATTAGGTGCAAGATCTACAACCATCAAGGGCTTTAGGCTTGCAATACTAATATCACCATCAATTGATGTGAAACTAAAATTGAAATGTAAGCGCATGGGTGCACTAGAGATATTTTGCAAAATGATGCTATTCCCTTGCTTTTCCATCAGCTCTCGGAAACTAGCTGGGTATGGAGGTACCACAATTAGCTTGGTAATTAAACCTTCGGAAGGATAAATTACCCCCCCCCCATTAAAGGTAGATTGTGCCCTAGTTTGATTATTTATTCCTAATGTGATTAGGAGCATGAACATCAAAACAGCATTTAACTTTTTTTGAAACATAATTTAAAATTTAATTAAAGAAGAATCGTTGTTGGTATTTAAAATGTATAGTTTATATTTAGTTCGCTACGAAATTCGCGGGTAGTATTGGGTAAATTAATGATGTACCCTACACTAGGGGCATCATTGTACATGGTAAGTAAATTAGCTTGTAGCTTAGATGTAAAAGCATACCCTGCATTAAAAGAAACTGTGTGATTAATGCTTTTACCATTTGATTGTATTGTTCGAAACATACCGGCAGTAAGCCCTAGATTCACTTTCTTATTACAAAGCGATTTATTGATTCCTGTATTCATTCCTACGCTTTTGTAACTGTACCCAGCATGGTCATTAAGCTGGTTAAGCATTAGACCTGTTGTAGTAGTTATATTTTGCTTAATAAGATTGAGGCTGTAACTTGCAGTAACATTGTGTGTAGTCAACTTGCGCTCTTTGCCACTGTTTTCATTTAGTGATGGGTTTAAGTCTAGCGAAGTATTCATACTTAACATCAAGTTTATTAGTTGATATGTTTTACTATTTGCAATTACACAATGAGGTGATACATTAAACGTATTGGTAGTTTGCGTAACCCTTAATGAATCAGCAAATCGATTTACTGAAGGAATTTGGTTGCTACTAAAATTCATGAAATTGAAGTCAATACCAAACTTATCACTAGTATAGGTTCCATTAGCTGAACTAATCCAACGAACAGATTTGGTAGTATGAACTTGGTTAAGGTTGTCATTTTGTTTTCCAATACTGGCATCTAACCTAATTTTTCCATGAAAAATAGACCCACCCATACCAAAAAGAATATTCTGAACATCTCCTTGTAAATAGTATACACCCATTGATTCATAATTGGGGTCTATTCTTTTGTATTGTATGTAGGAGTGAAAGCCTTTTTGTAAATGGTAATTTAGTTTAGCTTCAAATGCTGTATAATAATGTGATGTGGTATTTAGGTGAATGAAATTGCCAACCAACCCATTAAAGAGAAGCGTTGACTTTTTCGCATCATTCATCGCTATCGGTGAAGTGATATCAGTTGTATAATAACTAATTGCTGATTCAGACTCTAAGGTTAATTGCTTAATGAATAAAGGAAACTTACTTTGTGTGCCTATTACTAAATTACTTGAAGGTGGACAGTAATAAAGATTGTTATACAGTTTTTTGGTTTCTTCTGAAATGCTATTAACATCATCTTGCGCCTTCAATACATTCAAAAGCATGTATTTATTACTACTTCCATAGCGTATCAATCCAGATATGGCTTTTCGTGTATAACTATATGGTTGTATGGAACTAGATGAATCCGTTGCATACAATGACATTTTTTTCAGTCTTCCATAGCAAAAGCCTAAACGCCATTTGTTTTTTTCCATTTCACCTCCTACCCCGAAAATCTGATAGCCGCCAAGTGCATATTTGCTAAAACTATAATTATGATAGCCTACATGCAATGTGTAATTATGATAGCTAGGACTTATACCAAACTGGTTAAATGGTTGACCTAAAACAGAAGTTTGCTGGCTACTATATAAAAAACTAAATGGTATTGCGATACCATATACATTCAGTGTAGGTGATCCTGATAATATGTAACCATAATTTGGATAATATGGATTTTCAAGATTGCTTCTATATGCATTCAACCTAGCTTGTATGGAACCAGTGAGTTCGAATGGTTTTAAGTTTTTAATATTAGCTAAGTCCTGACCTTGGACTTGCAGCACTAACATTAAAGACAATAAAGAAACCAATTTTACCATGTTGAGTATAGAAATAAATAATTTAAAAAAACGTATAAAATCAAATTTCGTAACTAGAAGCTCATGTAGTTATTTGCCGCATTTTGAATTGCTATTTACAAAATTTTCTAGCAGCCTTTTTAACTTGCAAAACTTTAGTTTAACAGCGCTTAAAATTATACTTCATGTGTTAAAAAAGGGCTTTATAGCGCTGACATTTCGCTGACAATTCGCTGACATTTGTATTGACAAGCACTAAATTCATGTATAAATTGCTCAGTGGTACTTCAATTGATGATATTTGGTAGAAACTATGATTTTATTGGCTTTTTTTCTGAAAAATGGCATTGGAATGCATAATCAAAAAACAAAAGCTTTTTCATGATGATCATTAAAAAATAAGGGTTATTAGGAGGTTTTTAATGGAATGTCTAAAAAACTGTATTTTACAAACGCTACTTACTAGCATAATTAACACGACAGGTAAAATAATTAAGGCATAATGTTGCTCAATTATTAGTTATTTATGCTCAAATTTTTCAAAAATAGCTGATGATTCTTTTAGAGTGAGCTTGTTTTATTTGGCTATAAGTTGGATTCGTTCTTAAACATAGATTATGAAATAGGATTTTTAGGGAGCTTTGTATAACTATATAAAGATGTGTAGAAAATTGTTTTTTATGAAATAATTACGGAACAATTTTAATCACCTTCAGGGGGATGAGGTAATGTGAATAAGTTAAGGAGTTTTTATTGGGGAGATATAAAGTAATAACGTTCGTTGTTGGTGAAGGGACTGAACAATAGCGAAGAACAAAATGACTAAGACAGAATTATCTTATAAACTTAATTACATTGAAGGGTAGCGCTGGGATAAAGTTTTCTTAAGTGCTTGGTTATGCAGTTTTTTATGTATTCCAATTTCTATTGTGTAATCTGAATAATGCCTTAAACAGGATAAAAAATGTAATAGCTACTAATTCTGTTTCCTTAAAACTTCAAATTAGACGAGTTAACTTTTAAATATTAGAGTCGGAAGTACTTGTTCAAAGCTATATTGATTGAGCCAACTCTAGTAGGTGTTCATTTGATTGGATATTTATTTTCTTTTTCAATCTACTACGTGTTTGCTGAATAGAATTTTTATTTACTCCCAATATATTACTCATATCAATGTCGTTTAAATTCAATTTCAATAAACACATTAAACGAGCTTCCCCATCAGTAAGATTGTTCATTTTTTTGCTTAATCTATTGAAATAACCTGGGCAAGAATTGTCAAAAAGAATTTTAAACTCACTCCAATGTTCAGCTGTAACAATACTAGTCGCTGTCCAATTAATATCATTTTCAATAGGTTCTTTGGGTAATATTTCTTTTAAGTATTGCTCTAACGCTGCACGAGTAATTCCCAAATCTTCTTCAACCATTTCTTTTTCCAATTGAAGACTTGCTTGACTTAATTTAATTTTAGCACGATATTGAAAAAATCCAAATGCACCAGTAAAGGATAAGATAACAAATACAATTACCAAAACAAATTGCTTTATTCGAGATTCAATCAAATCATTTTCTAGCTTTAATTTTAGCATCTCACTTTTTTGCAGCTTAAAAATGCCATCGGTTTTCAAAACAGTCATATTGCCCCTCATAGTGCCAATACTGTCTGTTGCAAGTTTAGTAGAATCGAAGTATAATGCTGCAGAATGGGAGTTAGATGTAGCTATATAATATTTAGTAAGCATTTCATATAAAAGTTTATGGCGTTTGTATTTTTCAATAGTGGGATAATTCTTAGTATTTCTTACATTCTCAACGCAATGTTCTGCAATTTTCAAATAGGCTTCCGCATTAGATAAATCACCTTTTGCGATATAAATACCAGCCATAAATAAGTAAGCATTGGATGCATTACCCCAATAACCATATGAATAATGGTATTTTGCATCCTTGTTTAGGAGAGGCAAAGCAGCTGCATATTTTTTTTGCAAATAATAGTTTTCACCCAAATTGCCACTACTTAAACAAATTAGTGCTGAATCTTTCTTTTCCAACCCATATTGTAGCTCTTGGTTAAAGTAATAATTAGATGAATCTAGTTGATTAAGATTACGATAAATAACCCCCATCAAATTAGCATTGGTGATATGAGTATTATTTATTTTGCATTTAGTTATTTTCCTACCATATCTAAGCGCAGTTCTATAATCTCCCAACATGTAGTGATATCCTTCTATTGAATATAAGAGCATATTCTTAATAAAATAATTTCTAGACTTGTTACTTTCTATTTTTTCAAGCGTCTCGGCCAAAAGTAGAAATCCTTTAGGAAAATCTTCTTGAATACCTAAGTAATTTAAGGCTAGTAAATACTGAATAACGATAGTGCCCCATTCGTTTTTATTATTAATAGCTTCACTATTTATTTTCAGGAGACGATTTAGATATTCGATATTATTATTATCTAGATTATAATAAATCTCTATGCTCTCAAATTGAATAAGGAGATTTTGATAATGATGTTCTATTGCATATTGTTTAATTTTTTTTGATAACAAAGAGAGCCCTAATCGTGCTTCTTGTGGTAAACCCTTTTGTATAAAATAGTTAAAAACAAGCACCTCTCTATCATAATCAGTTTGTTTTAGTAAGGAATCAAAAGTTGGAATATCTAGATATTTTTTTATCTCAGCATCAGCTATTTTAGTTTGATCATTTGGTTGTGCATAGATTAAGATATTTATAAATATACAAAAAACAAGAAACAACCCCTTTAAGGCATTACTGTAAATATATTTAAAGGTTATGTTTAACGCTAGTATCATTTCTTATCAATAATCAACTCTTGAGAGCTTTCTCTTATTATAATATTTATTCCATCTAAACTGAAGCAACTAGACAATACGTATAGTTGAAAAAGCTTAAGAATAATTTGTAAAAATGTAAAGTATTCGTTGAAATAAAAAGCAAATGAATATTAATTACCAACAATAGACTAATTAGTACAAGACAGTAGTTTAAATGACTAATTTATTTTACTTAATTTATAAATTGGATCCGCCTACTTTAATTTTATCATCTCATTCTTTAAAATTAAAATACGCTTGGTGTATATCGAGACCGTTGCAAAACATTCAATCTATCCTTTAGGGGTTGGGGGCTTCTCTAAAGATTAGCTATGAAGCGTTTCTGATTTTTAATAAAATTCCTATTACATTTTCGAGTTTAAGATAATAAAATAGTTGCTTACTATTTTTCTGCCTAGATTCTCAAATTAATTGAGTAAAATTATACGTGATATGTTATAAAGTATTTACTCAAAGCTATATTGATTGAGCCAACTCCTGTAGGTGTTCGTTTGTTTGTATATTTATTTTCTTTTTCAATCTACCACGCGTTTGATGAATAGAATTTTTATTCACTCCTAATATATTACTCATGTCAATATCAGTTAAATTCAATTTCAATAAACACATTAAACGAGTTTCACCTTCAGTAAGATTGTTCATTTTTTCATTTAATCTTAAATAGTATCCTGGATATGATTTGTCGAAAAGAATTTTAAACTCTTTCCAATGTTCAGGTGTGACGATGCTAATCAATTTCCAATTAATATGATTTCCAATAGGTTCTTTAGGTAATTTGTCTTTTAAATATTGCTCTAACGCTGCACGAGCAGCTACCAAATCTTCCTCAACCTTTTCTTTTTCCAATTGGAGATTTGAATGACGTAATTTAACTTTAACACGATATTTAACAAATCCAAAAACGCTAGACAAGGTTAAAATAAGAAACACAATTACCAAAACGAATTGCTTTATTCTGTATTCAAACAAATCATTTTCCAGCTTTAATTTTAGTATCTCACTTTTTTGCAGCTTAAAAACCCCATCGGTTTTCAAAACAGTCATTCTACCCCTAATATTGGCAATACTGTCTGTTATTAATTTAGCAGAATCAAAATATAGTGATGCAAAATGGGAGTTGGAAGTAGCTATATAATATTTAGTAAATATTTCATATAATAGTTTGTGTCGTTTGTATTTTTCAATAGTGGGGTATTGCTTCGTATTTCTTATAATCTCAATGCATTGTTGTGCAATTTTCAAACAAACTTCCGCATTAGATAAATTACTTTTAGCTATATAAATACTTGCCATTAGTAAATAGGCATTGGATGCATTTCCCCATTCACCACTAGCATAATGGTATTTTGCATCGATATTTAAAAGAGGCAATGCGGCAGCATATTTTTTCTGTAAATAATAGTTTTCCCCTATGTTACCACTACTCATAGTAATGAGTTGTGAATCTTTTTTTTTCAAACCATACTCCAACTCTTGTTTAAAGCAATAAGTAGAAGAATCTAATTCATTGAGATTACGATAAATAATCCCCATCATATTGGCATTGGTAATATGAGCACAATTAAATGAACACTTAGTTAATCTCCTCCCATAATTGAGCGCACTTGAATAATCACCCAACCTATAATGATATAATTCTAACACATACAAGAGCGTATTTCTAATGAAATATTTTTTAGACTTGTCGCTTTCTATTTTATCTAGTGTCTCGGTTAAAAGAAGAAATCCTGTAGGGAAATCTTCTTGGATATTCATATAATTTTCGGCAATTAAATACTGGAAGATGATAGCCCCCCATTCGTTTTTATTGTCAATTGCTTCTTGTTTAAGTTTAAAGAGTCTTTCTAGATGTTCTTTGGTATTACTATTTCTATTGAAATAAACCTCTAAGCACTCAAATTCAATGAGCAGGTTTTGATGATGATGCTCTATTGCATACTGCTTTATTTTTTTGGAAAGTACTGCAAACTCCTTTAGCCAAATTGGTAAAATCTTTTTATTAAAATCATTAAAAACAAGCACCTCTCTATCATAATCAGTTTGTTTTAGTAAAGAATCAAAAGTTGGAATATCCAGATATTTTTTTATCTCAGCATCAGCTATTTCAGTTTGATTATTTGGTTGTGCATAGATTAATATATTTATAAATACACAAACAACAAGAAACAACCCCTTTAAGGCATTACTATAATTATATTTAAAGGTTAAGGCTAATATCATTTGTTATCTACAATCAACTCTTGAGCGCTTATCATGTGTTTCTATTTAGTCTTGATTTCATGTCAGCTAAAACAACTAGACAAAATGTGTATTTAATGAAATTGTTGATTAGTTGGTAAAAGTGTTACGAATCAATTGAAATAAAAAACAAATGAGTATAAATTACCAACAACAGCCTAATTTGTACTAAACTATTGCTTAAATAGCTAATTAGTCTTATTTTAATCATGAATACAACTAATCAATTTTATTTTTATTTACAATAAGTATTAAATATTGGAACTGGATGTAATAGTAATAAAATATCAATTACTCCCAATTCACTATTAACAATTTAATATGTTCATACATTCTAGAATCTTACCTCATTTTCAGTGCTAATAATTGTTATGTTGTAGCGTTAACCTTTTGGCTTCTCTAAGTTATTTCATATCACCCATCTTGTTACATAAAATGAATTAATTAATATATCGTCACTTAGTTGTGACAAAATACATAGATACAAAATCAAAGTAACAATATGGCCTGTCACACTTTTGTTTCAATTTTTAATTTCTTGATATACTGTCACAAAATTGTGACAAAAAATTCGTAAACAATTTAAATGAATCCTTGTGAGTAATGAAAAAGGTATTCCCTGCTCGAAGTAAGTTGTGCAGTGAATCAAACTTTCGAAGGGGTTCAAAGGATTGAATGTCGGATAAAAGATGATAGTAGGTTTATCAAGGTCGCTATACAAGTAAGGGCTATAAACCGCCTCTCGGTGCTTTGGTGGTAACAAGGTATTGAACGGAAATAGGAAAAGGCTTTGTTAAAAAATGTGTAGGGGGTGTAATGGAGACGAACGCAAGTGAAAATGATATAAAAGCTAAATCTAACTAAATCAGTCTGACTGAAATACCTCGATAGCGTATCGCTTATATTCGCAGTCCTAATAAGAAAAGATTTTTCATGAAAAAATGTATTATCATTTGTGTAGCGATAATTGCTTTTTGGCAAAATATTCAAGCACAAGTACCCCCTACCTCTAGCAGTGTAGATATCTATTTACAACTAAAGAAACTAAATGTATTAGGCAGTGTACTCTATATAGCCGCACATCCTGATGATGAAAACAATGGTTTACTTCCTTGGTTTGCCAAAGAAAAAATGTATAGAACGGCTTATTTAAGTCTTACTAGAGGCGATGGCGGACAGAATCTAATAGGCAGTGAACAAGGAGTGGAATTGGGCATGATTCGCACCCAAGAATTGATTGCTGCAAGAAGACAAGACGGTAGCGAACAATATTTTACTAGAGCATACGAATTTGGTTTTTGTAAAAATGCAGCCGAAGCATTAAAGATTTGGGGTAAGGACAAAATATTAAGTGATGTAGTTTGGATGATTAGAAAATATCAACCAGATATAATTATCACCCGTTTCCCAGGCGATGCAAGAGCGGGTCATGGTCATCATGCAGCTTCTTCTATTTTGGCAAATGAAGCCTTTGCTGCTGCAGCAGATGCCACTAAATTTCCAGAGCAATTTCAATATGGGGTAACTCCTTGGCAAGCAAAAAGGGTTTTGTGGAATACGTTTAGTTTTGGCAGTATCAATACCACAGCTGACGATCAATTAAAAATAGATGTAGGGGGCTACAATGCATTGTTGGGCAAAAGTTATGGTGAAATTGGTGGTGAGGCAAGAAGTATGCACAAAAGCCAAGGCGAAGGCAGACCAAGAAGAAGGGGACAGTATTTAGAATATTTTAAAACCACACAAGGCACTGCACCAACTACAGATTTAATGGATGGTATTGATATTAGCTGGAAAAGAATAGCTGGTGGAGAAGCTATTGAGGCATTGATTAATGAAATAATTGCAAAATATAGTTTTGAAAATCCTGTTGCAAGTGTGCCAAGTTTGGTTGATTTGTATAAGAAAATAAAAGCAATTCCTACAAGCAATTGGCGAAACAAAAAATTAGCGGAAGTGCAAGATTTGATTGAAGCTTGTAGCGGTCTTTTTATAGAAGCAACCACAAATGAGCAAATGATTGCACAAAGCGATACGCTTAAATTGGTATGTTTTTTAAATAAAAGAAACAATAGCAATGTGGTGCTTACTCGTATTGCAACAGAAGATTGGGATAGCAGTGTAAATATCAAGCTTGGTAAAAATGAAAATATTTCCTTCAATCATCATTTAATGGTAGCTCCTAATAAGAAAATATCACAGCCCTATTGGTTGGAAAATCCTATTACCGATGGTAGTTTTGATGTAAAAAATCAGTTTGATATTGGCAAAGCCGAAAACGACCCTGCATACTTGGTAAATTATACAGTAACCATTGAAGGGGAATCATTTTCTATTAAAAGACCCATTCAATATAAAGTAGTTGATGCCGCAAAAGGAGAATTGTATCAGCCAATTGCAATCATTCCAAAGATGGAATTGAATTATACCAAAGAAAATTATGTATCAATAAATGGCGCGCCTGTAAAAGCTACTATTCATTTTAAATCGAATGTAAAAGACAGTGTATTGTACATCATCAATCAACAATACTCACCTAATTGGAAGTATAGCGAATCAACCATTAAATATGGAACATTTAATAATCTAGAAAATACTTGGTCGGGCACATTTAGCCCATTACTCAAAAAAGAAAATACCACAGAAGTAAGTAGTCTTTTTGCAAACAATGGCGTTTATGATGGTTATAGAAAAACAATCAATTACGATCATATTCCTACCATCACTTATTTTCCAAAAGCAAAAGCCAATTTAGTAAATGTGCAATGTAAAATTGTAGGGAAGCATATTGGCTATATAGTAGGCGCAGGAGATAAAGTTCCAGAAGCATTGCAACAAATGGGCTATTCGGTAACTTTTTTATCTGAAAATGATATTGCAGAAAACACTTTAAAACAATACGATGCCATCATAACAGGCGTAAGGGCTTATAACTTAAATGAATACTTAACTAATAAGTATGATGTATTAATGAATTATGTGAAAAATGGTGGCAACTTAATAGTACAATATGCTAAGAGCAATCAAATAGGTACTAAAAATATTAAAGTAGGCCCCTACCCTTTCAAAGTAAATAGTCTGTCGAGAGTAACCGAAGAAGATGCTAAAGTGAATTTCTTACTACCCAATCATCCATTATTAAATTATCCCAATCAAATAAGTGCAGCCGATTTTGAAGGTTGGGTACAAGAAAGAAGCACTTATCAAGCTGAGCAAATTGACAATCATTATGAATTAATATTGGGAATAAAAGATAGTGGAGATAAAGTAGAAGGAAATGGAAGTTTAATTACAACTAATTTCGGAAAAGGAAGATTTACCTATGTAAGCTTGGTATTATTTAGGCAATTACCAGCAGGTGTACCCGGTGCATATCGATTATTAGCCAATTTAATTGCACCACCAAAACAATAACTTTCATCAATGAATCAAAGAAAAGGGATAAGTGCATTTACTATTATAATCATTGCGGTAGTAATTGGCGTATTTTTAAAAACAGTAAAATTTGGACTAATTATAGGATTGGTATTGGGTTTATTGGCAAGTGGATTATTAAGCAGTAGGAGAAAATAGTTTTAGAAATCTTGAAAAGATATTATAACCTCTTTACTATTCACATTTTAAAACTTATTACCTATAACTTACAACCTAATACTTAATCCCATTTCGGAAATTGAAATACTTCAAAAAACTGATGGTTTCTTTTTTCAAATAAATACACATGATTGCCATTGCTTAGACACAAATAAGGAGCTTGCATGGCTTGATGATAGCGCAAGATTTGCTCCATAGTTTTATCAGAAATGGGCACATTTGGTTCTTTGCATTCAATAATCATCCATGGTAATGAATGTTGGTAAATAACAATATCACAACGCTTTACAAGCTCACCCAATTTAATTTCTTTTTCTATCGCCATCAGCTTTGCGGGATATAACATTGTTTGTAAAAAGTATTGAATCATGTTTTGTCTAACCCATTCTTCGGGAGTAATTAAAACCCATTTTTTTCTTATTTCATCAAAAATAATATCTCTTCCATTTTCTTCTTTTATTTTGAAGCGATAGAATGGGTAATCAATTTTTAACATGCAATACAGTTTAAGGACTTATTTTTACGAAATTATTATAAATATTATATTATGAAAACAAAGGAAGATATTGTAAATAATTGGCTGCCAAGATACACTGGCGAAGTATTAGAAAATTTTGGCGACTATATTTTGCTTACAAATTTCTCTAATTATGTGAATCTTTTTGCAGAATGGAACAATGTACCAGTAATTGGAAAAGATAGACCATTTCAATGTGCTACGGCAGATGGAATTACAATTATCAATTTTGGAATGGGAAGTCCAGGTGCTGCAACAGTAATGGATTTATTAAGTGCAATAACACCTAAAGCAGTATTGTTTCTAGGAAAATGTGGCGGATTGAAAAAGAGAAATAAGATTGGCGATTTAATATTGCCTATTGCTGCCATTAGAGGAGAAGGAACTAGTAATGATTATTTTCCACCAGAAGTACCTGCAATGCCTGCATTTGCTTTACAAAAGGCAATATCTACTACCATTAGAGATTATCAAACAGATTATTGGACAGGTACCGTTTATACAACCAATAGAAGGGTTTGGGAGCATGATGAAGCATTTAAAGAATATCTAACAAAAATTAGGGCTTATGCAATAGACATGGAAACTGCAACCATTTTTACAGTTGGATTTTTTAATAAAATACCTACAGGCGCATTGTTGTTGGTAAGTGATTCTCCCATGGTACCAGAAGGAGTAAAAACAGAAGCAAGTGATAAAAAAGTAACTGGCGAATTTGTAGAGCGTCACATTAAAATAGGAATGGATTCATTGAAACAATTAATTAATAATGGCGCCACTGTAAGACATCTACAGTTTTAGAACTATAATTGATATTGGTTTCACGAAATATTTGAAAAAGATTAAGCTTATTATTTTAACCCAGATTTAGAATAGAAATTTTATTACAAACCTGAAACGCTGCATAGCTAAGGACTTGAGAACATTTTTTGAACTTATAATATTTCAATATTTTTTCATTCAAAAAATAACCTCAAACACTTATCTATATTGCCTTTAAGGCTCTCACTACAAATTTTATTACAAAATCTGTGTTTGAAAGAATGTTAGGTGATTTAATGGAAGAACAAACCAAAGAATCTAACATTAGAAGGTAATAAAGCCAAGGAAATTAAGAAAGCAGTAGCTGAAAAGTTGCAGTAGAGAAACATTTTATTATTTTCACCCCCTTTGAATGGCAGTGATTGATATTTTATTTTTGAAAAAATCATAACTAATGCTGTTAAATTAATTGTACAAAAAATGAAAGCGATTATACCTGTTGCAGGAGCTGGAGCAAAATTGCGCCCGCATACTTATACCCAACCTAAAGCATTAATACCTATTGCCGGTAAAACAATTTTAAGTTTTATTGTAGATCAATTACACGATGCAGGCATTACAGAATTTGTATTTATAGTTGGTTATTTAGGCGATAAAATAAAAGAATATGTATTGAATACATACCCCGACCTAACTACCCATTTTGTATTTCAAAACGAACGACAAGGTACAGGACATGCCATAGAATTAACCAAAAACATTATTGGCGAAGGAGAAGTTTTTATTGCTTTGGGTGATACTATTTGCGAGTATGATATTAAAGAAGTAATGGATAGTCCTTATTCCATGCTTGGGATAAAGAAAGTAGATGACCCAAGAAATTTTGGTGTTGCTACCATTGATGAAGAAGGATTTATAGAACAATTAGTAGAAAAGCCTTCTATCCCTAAAAGCAATATGGCTTTGGTAGGATTATACAAAATAAAAGAAGGGGAATTATTATATGAATGCCTCAATACTATTTTCTTACAAAAAACAAACTCAACTGGCGATTTCAATTTAACTGATGCATTAGAAGCCATGATAAAACGTGGTGCTAAGATGAAATCCTTTAAAGTAAAAAATTGGTTTGATTGCGGAAAGAAAGAAACCTTATTAGAAAGCAATGCCACTTTACTTAAAAAAACAGGAGGGAACGTTCAGAAAGACCATCCTTATAAAGATAGCATTATCATTCAGCCTGTAAGTATAGCAGAAGGCTGTGAAATATCTCATTCTATTATTGGTCCGCATGTAGCTATTGGAGCAAATACATCTATAAAGCATTCTATAGTAAGAGATAGTATTATTGGTTCTTACACAAATTTATATGAGGTAGTGCTTGACAATTCTTTAATTGGTAGTGATGCTAGTGTAAAAGGATTGAGCAGAAGTTTGAATATTGGTGATAATACTGAAATAGATTTTGGATAGAACTATTTATCACTATTTTTTTTATTTTATTTATTTGTAATAAGGGGCTATTAAAATAGAAATAAGGCAAAGGCAATATTAAAACTATTGCTTTTGCCTTTTTTAATACTTAAAATGATGAGATGATTTAATTGTGTGAAAATGGCTAAAAATAATAAAGGGCTTCAATCGCTTGAAACCCTTTATCAGTAAGTGGGAGTTGACGGGGTCGAACCGCCGACCCTCTGCTTGTAAGTCCGAGTTCATATCCTATTCTTATTTTCCCATACCTTCTTTTAATACCTATTTCAATCAGTAATTCTTCTTTTATTTTCTCTTATTACTACATTATTTAGTTTTATTTAGTATCTTTGAGGTCACATTTGAGGTCACAAAATAGCCTAAATATTATGATAGAACAGAAAGTAACAGTTAGTTTTTTCCTTGATAAGTCACGTCCAAACGCAGAAAAGAAGTGCTTGATTAAGATGAATATTTATTGCAAGCCCAATAAAAAAAGGTATGCCACTACTTACCATGTCACAGAAGAAGAATGGGTTAAACTGAACAGTCCAAATCTTAGAGATGCTAATTTGTCATCTATCAAAAGGAAGCTTTCAGCACTTCAAGAGAACGCTGAAAAAACAATTCAGAAAATAGCTCCATTTTCATTCGGCATTTTTGAAGAAGTCTTTTTCGCAAAAAAAGAGGTAACAAATAATACCTCTCTCAAATTTTGGTTTGAAAGTTACATTGCAAAATTGCAGGAGAAAGGTAGTGTAGGTACTGCAATTGCATATAAAACAACCTTAAATTCACTAACGCTTTTCAAAAAGAATTTACACCTCTTAGATATTACCACAAACTTTCTCGAAGAGTATGAAGCTTTCATGCTCAAAGAAGGCAAATCAGGTACAACGATTAGTATTTACGTTAGGCAATTGAGAGCCATTATAAATAAGGCAATTAGCGAAGGAGTTTTCCCACAAGAGAAATATCCTTTCAAGAAATACGAAATTCCTTCAAGCCAAAATATTAAGAAGGCCCTTTCTGATGTAGATATAAAAAAGCTGCTCAATCATACCCCAGTCAAAGAAGATGAACAGAAAGCACTTGATTTTTGGCTATTATCATATTTATGTAGTGGAATCAATTTTGCGGATATAATACAGTTAAAACCATCCAATATAGATGGTGATTACCTAAACTTTATACGTCAAAAAACCAAAAACACAAAAAAGAAAGATTTGCGCCCAATAAAAGTGGGCTTACATCCAAGAGCATTAGAAATCATTGAAAAAAGGAAAAATACCGACCCTTCAAACCCTTATTTATTCCCAGTTTTGGAAGTTGGACTAAAGCCAATCACAGTAAAACAACGATGCCAAAGGTTTATCAAATGGGTAAATAAAAGAATGGAGAATATCAGGATAGAATTAGGCATAGATCAAAAAATTGGCACCTACGCAGCAAGGCATACCTTTTCGACTGTAATGAAGCGCAAAGGTGTTTCAACAGAATTTATAAAAGAATCATTAGGCCATAGCTCAATTGCTGTTACTGAAAATTACCTAGATAGTTTTAATGATGAAGTAAAATTAGATTACACCAAGTTTCTAACAAGTTAAAATCAATAAAGTAAAATAGCAAATGCCCTGGACAAGAGATGTCTAGGGCATTTATACTGTTTTATCATAATTACACATCTATTCATAAACTAACTACTGCGAGTTAATTAAGAATGAATAAAGATTTTTCCAAAATGAATTACAATAATTACTAAACTCTTTTTTGAAATGAACTTTGATTTTGATTTATACCACAATATTTTATTTCTAGGGTTACACCCAAAAAATAACCATTTGAAAAATGATGCTTTTTTCAAAGAACAGATGTTGAGTATTAAAAAAGAGTTTTACCAATTCCAGCCAATTTACAATATTGACTTTGAAGCACCCTTCACAGAGAAAAGAAAATATTACTTAAAACTTATTGACCACGAGGCAATTAAGTATTTAAACAATGTTTATTCAGAGTTTAATAATGCAACAAGTACTAATGAAAAAAAATATCTTTTCAATTCTTTTCAGAAAATCATAACCCAGAAGTTCAAAGAAATTCATACCCATTGTACCTTAGAAGGTTATACCTACGATAAATTAACAAGAGGCGTAGATGATGAAAAAGTAGAAGATGAACTTTTTGTAATCCTCTTTTTAAAAACTGAGCTGATAAGAATCTATTTAGAAATTGCAGAAAAATTTGCAGAGTATAATTCTAACGATAGTTTCACAGAAACAAACATTTACAAACACTTTTTTAAAGAGAAACAGCCATCCCCTAGCCTACTGGTTGAAGCTGAGCCTATAATTACAACTATCGAAATCACTCCAAAAGAACAAGAAAAAAAGAGGGATTTCATTGCTATTAAAAACGACTTTAAACCAGTTCCCAAGCATGTATTGACTTACGATATAATAGTTGCACAGCCTGACTACTTTTCTATTTTCGAAGAAGCTTTACATACACATGGTCTAATAAACCCTGATTACGTTTTTATTGAGGATCGCGGTAATAAAAAGACAATGGGAATTATTTATGCAATTATTATCAATAAAAACTACTTCCACAAAAGAAATTTCAAAGAGAGTAAAGCAATAAAACCAATTGATATAAAACGCTTTTTAAACAACCGATACGCTACCAATATAGATAAGGAGTTTAGAAACGCACAAATCGACCATGATGCAATTCGTGCTTACCTAGATGAAAATTTCTGGATAGAGGGTTTAAAAAGCTTTAAATAAAAGTTGGTATTTTATTCTCAAAATACCAATTCAAAATACCAAAAATTTATAAAACCCTTGTTCAGCAAGGGTTTTGTCGTTTATAAAATACCAAAACCAATATACCAGCCCTCCATTTCTTCTTTTGCTATGTCATTGAAACAACAGTGATACTCACTTGCAAGAGAGTTATTTTTTAATTTATTAACTGATAACAAAATGGAGTTATTATATCAAAAATTAGATAAAATAGTAGAACTATTAGAATCTCAAAAATTGGCTCAAAAAACATTGCTAAACTTCAACGAGGCATGTACCTATCTAGATGTTAGCTCATCCCACTTGTATAAACTTACGAGTTCAAGGCAGATACCCCACTTCTGCCCACAAGGCAAAAAACTGTATTTTAAACGTGAAGAGTTAGATCAATGGCTACAACGCAATAGGCAAAATACTGCACAAGAAGTAGAAGAAATAGTAGAAAATGAAATTGTTGCCCAAAAGGGTAAGCACATTAAAAACAATAAAAACTAATACTATGGCAACTTGTACCATTTTCAAAAAATTTACAGTTCCGGTTGAAAATATGTCCTTGATATTAATTTCTAAAGACATTCAATCTGACAAATACAAATCAGCTATTGAGGAAATTCGCTTATTAGAACATCAAGGCAATACTGAAGAGGCACAAAATAAAAAAAAGCTACTTCCAGCTTTTACCCCTTCAGCTACATTCAGTGAGAAAAGGCAATTGCCTTTTCTCACAATGTATAGCGGTTTCATTCATTTAGATTTTGACAAATTAAGCGATGAAAAACTTGCAAATGCATTTGAAACAATTAGCAATATTCCTTACACATTCCTTTGTTTTATTAGTCCTCGTGGCAATGGTCTTAAAGTATTCGTTGAAGTCAATTCAGGCTTAGAACATCACGAAATAGCCTATCAACAAGTAATCAATTTCTACCAAGAGGCAACAGGGTTAAAAGCCGACCAAAGTTGTAAGGATGTTACAAGACTTTGCTTTTTCAGTTATCATCCGCAGCTTTATAAAAACATTTACAACCAGGTGTTTAAAGTCGAAGTGCCAAATACTTCACAGTCAAATGTTGAAAACAATACAGAAAATAATATTAAATCAGAGGATGAAACTATAACAGAAACTTCCGAAGACCTAAATATTGCATTCATCTTCAATCAACAAACTCAATTTACAAATCAAAAAATTAGTTATGAACAAGGTAATCGAAACAACTATATTTATTTATTGGCTTCTAATTGTAATCGTGTCGGCTTATCACAATCCGATACTGAAATTTTATGTGCAAAGCATTTTGATTTACCTCAAAAGGAAATCCAAACGGCAATAAAAAGTGCTTATACTCATCACTTCAGTGAGCATAATACTATTCAACCTAATCTACCAACTGATGAATCAGGAACAGAAGAAAAGGAAATGCCAAAGTTGCCAGATGATATATTTCCTAAACTTCCTATATTCCTTCAAAAAATTGTTTCAGTTGCAAACTCTAGAGAAGAAAGAGACATTTTATTATTAGGTTCATTAGTTACATTAAGTGTAGCACTACCAAATATTGTTGGAAAATACGATGATAAATTTATGGGTGCAAACTTGTACATTTTCATTACAGCAAAAGCCTCCGCAGGTAAAGGCATTTTAATTCATTGCCGTAAATTAGTAGAACCTATTCATTTTGTTTTAAGAGAAAAGGCAAAACAAATGAAACGCGAATACGAAAGCGAAATGGCTATTTACAATGCCAATAAAGGCAAAGATTATTCAGCAGAAAAACCCAGCAAACCTCCACAGAAAATGTTGTTTATTCCTGCCAATAACAGTTCCACAGGCTTCTTTGAATTACTGAATGATAACGATGGTAGAGGACTAATTTTTGAAACCGAAGGCGATACAATGGCTCAATCATTTAAAAACGATTATGGCAACTATAGCGAAGGTTTCAGAGGTGCTTTTCATCACGAGCCTATTTCATACTATCGTCGTACCGATAAAGAGTTTGTTGAAATCAATACGCCAAATTTATCTGCATTGCTCACAGGAACACCAAACCAAATTGCAACGCTTATACCAAGTGCCGAAAATGGTTTGTTTAGTCGCTTTATTTTCTATGTAATGAATATAAAAAATGTTTGGAAAAATGTATTTGCATCAAAAACAGATAACGGCTTAGAAGAGCATTTTAAAACATTAGGAGAAGATTTCTTTAAATTGTATAACTCGTTGAATACCAACAAGAAAATTCAATTTCAACTAACACTTTCACAGCAAGAACAATTCAATAGCTTTTTTGCAAAAACACAAGACCTTTACTTAGCTTTAAAAGATGATGAGTATATAGCTACAATCAGGCGTTTAGGCTTAATTGCCTTTCGCATAATGATGATTAAAACAACGCTTAGAATTATGGAGCATGGCGATATAAGCTCATCTTTAATATGCGATGAAGCAGACTTTCAAAACACATTAAAAATGGTAGATGTATTAGTTAAACACTCTAGCCTTGTGTATTCAGAATTATTGAATGAAGAACCAAAGCCCAAAATCAAAAAACCAAAAGACGCTTTCTTAGAATCATTACCAAAAGAGTTCAATCGCCAAGGATATTTAGATATTGCAATCAAATTAAGTATAAATCCCAAAACAGCAGAAGGTTACATAAGTAAGTTCGTAAAAGTGGGTGTAATCATTAGCCCAAAGCACGATAGCTATATAAATCCAAAAGCGTAAACTAAGGAAGTTGAGGATTTAAAGGATTTCAATCTCATTTCCTCAACTTCCTCAATATCCTTAAGTTCCTAATTTTCTATTAAGTACAGACCTTCTATTTTATCATTATGCCTATATTCGCTACTCATTTAAACTAGTAATTTCATAAAAAACAACTTTTATTTAACCATTTTCAACAAAAACTATGGAAAGCAATTTGTTTTTCAATATTCTCACTTTCGATTTTCCTAATGAAAATCTAACCTTCTATTTCTGTAAAGAAGAAATTAGTAAGTCTCAAAAATTGCATTTGTCATTATTTCCAAATGATATTGAATCAATTTTTCCTAAAATCCTTAGCGATGGCACAGAATTTATTTACTCCACATTTACAGGTGAGGTCGAAGGCTTCACACCCTTAACTATAAATCTTTCTACAGAAAACAAAGATTTGGTTAAGCGTTATTACGACCGCCAAATCAACTATTATTTTCGTGCTATTAAAGAGCAAATTGTAAAAGTTGGCTACATAAAAGAAAATCAAATTTGGTTGCCCAAGCCTGCATTAAATACTAGAGATTTCGATATTTACGAAAAGTACTCCATCAAAGTTCAAATTGCCCAAATTTCAAATACTCCTGAAATTCATTTATCTTATGATGGTTTATCAAAAGTCTCAAAATATAGCATTGCATATTTAGCAAGTACAATATCGCCTACCTGTTTCAAAACAGTCATGTTTCAAAATCATTTGTATAAATACAATGAATTAGAAGAAAACGAAATTTTCAATCTGAATGAAGTCTATCCAGTTATCAACTTTGACTTATTCAAAGCTCTTGGCTACGATTTTCCTAAAGCCAAATTAATAAAGCCCAATAATTACATACCCTATCTAAACAACATTACTGCATTCGTAAACACATTTTTAAACACAGATGAATTCAGAAACATAATTCCTTTAAACGATACCAGTTTTTTAACTGTAAATCCTGCTAATATTTCTCGTACCGATCAATCCGGTAATAAATTATTATTTGGTCAACAAACTATTAACGAAAACCCATATTTAGGCATGTTCAAAGGCCCATTTGAACGTCCTAAATTTTCTAATATCCACTTCTTTTTCATATTTCACGCAAATGATTTAACATCTACTCAAACCCTCAAAAATTATTTTGAACAAGGTTTAGGCACTATGGCCAATTTTCAAACCTATTCAAATACTTTATTTCATACAGAACAAGGTTTTAGTATTAGGTTTCAAGATAAGTCCAATCCACTTCCAGAAATAGAAGCTGCTTTGAGAATACGAACATTCAACCCCGATGTAAAATATTTTGCCATATACATCACGCCACATTCAAAAGAAAACACTACTATACAAACAAAAGAAATCTATTACAAGGTAAAAGAAGCTCTCCTAAAAAGAGATATTCCTACGCAAGTTATCGACCCTTCAAAAATGAATAAACAAGGCAATAACTTTCGTTATAGCCTACCAAATATTTTCATAGCCATCATAGCCAAATTAAAAGGCATTCCTTGGAAACTGCCTAAGCAAATACAAGACGAATTAATTGTAGGCATTGGTGCTTTCAAACATGTTGATATAAATGTGCAATTTATTGGTAGTGCCTTTAGTTTCAATAATAATGGCACTTTCAATCGCTTCGAATATTTCATGAAGCACGAGGTCGATTTGTTAGCAGGTGCAATAGCCCATCAAATAAGGCAATACACAGCCACCAATAGCAAATTAAATAAGCTAGTCATTCATTTCTACAAAACCATGTCAGATGAAGAATTAGCCCCCATTCTTAAAGAGCTTAATCTCTTAGGTCTAGATATTCCTGTATTTATTATTTCAATAAATAAAACAGCTTCTAAAGACCTTATTGCTTTTGATAGCTCCTTAGAAGGACTAATGCCCAAAAGTGGTACATATATAAACCTAGGTGACAATAAATATCTGCTTTTCAATAATACACGAAATCATGAGGCAATTATAAAAAGCACTGAGGCTTGGTATTTTCCTATAAAACTTAAAATTGAATGTTCTCAACCACACTTATTAAAAGAAGGTACAACCACAAGCAATCTTATTCAACAGGTGTACGAGTTCAGTAAAATTTATTGGAAATCTGTTCACCATCAAAACTTACCTGTAACCATCAGATACCCCGAAATGGTTGCCCAAATCGCCCCTCATTTCGATGATGGTCTCATCCCACATTTTGGTCGAGACAATTTGTGGTTTTTGTAGGTAAGAAATTTTGATTTTTATAACTAAAAATAATATAATTTGATTGATTATAATCCTAGATTAAATAGTGTTTAAAAAAAAATCTTTTTTTGGAAAATGTGCTATAATAATGGATGAAAAAAAGTTTAATCCATTTGAAAGTAAGTGAACTAACAATTCTAAAACTCATTAGATTTTTTATATATGTACATTTTTCATTTAAATAATAACTTGATAACAAACAAACTAAATAATATATTAATTGGTAATTAAAGTAATGATTAACATTATCTCTATTTATGTAAATTCAAAACACCAAAAAATGAAAGTTAAAATTAATAAATCAAAAAAACAGTATAGTTCAATTAAAATTTAATTTTTAAAACAAATTATTTATTAAGGATGTATAAAGAAATACCAGAAGATTCAAGTTTATTAGATAGTTTCCATGAATTTTTAATTCATAAAGATATAACCATCAAAAAGTTTAATAAAAAATTCAGGAGCTTTCCCCAAAGATTGATAAAATTTAGGTTGTTCAACAAAATAACAAACAAAGAATATTTTGTGAAAAGTCCTACTCAGGACAATCATTTTTGTGGTATTGTTACGAATGAATACTACATGTTCGGTTATTTTTTTATGAAGAGGGGCCTACATAATAAATTTAGGTGGAAACAACTGAGACTCCTAATGCAGAAGGAAAATTTAGAAGAAATCAAATTGAGAATATACCCAATGTATAATTTCTAGTTTTCAAAAACCTTAAACTAGTAAAATTGAAAGCTTTGCTTCCTTTAATGTAGTAAAATTTGAATATAATATTTTTGCAGATATAAAAATGCTTGTGATAATTGGACCATACTTTTAACAAAATACTACCCAATCTAAGCTAAAAAATATGTTTTTTTTAACCTGTTTTCTTATAAATCAAAAGAAAACAATTAAAAGTATAAAAATAACATATAAACCACTAACATTGCGATTCGAAATTACAAATTTGAGTTATCTATGCTGAGATTTTCTTTTTTTACATTTTTTACCATTTTACTCTTTTTTACGATTACTTTTTGCTCTTGTGAATCGTATCAACGTAATAATTACATAAGTAAATTTGATTATTTTATCGACAAAGTCGAAAAAAGATCAAGTACATACAATGAAAAAGATTGGCAAGATGCTGACTCCGAATTCAAAAATTTGAATGACATTGAATATGAAAAGTTCAAAAATAATTTAACTAATGAGCAAAATTCAAAGATTAATGATTTAAAGGGGAAATACCTTGCCATAAGAATTAAACAGGGAATTAAAGATTATGGAAAAGGGTTAAAGAATAGTATTGAACTAATTAATTCCGCCGCAAAAGAATTGTCATCTGATTCAACCATAAAATAACTATTTAATTATAAATATTTCAAAATGAGAAAAAACAGCTTATTCAAAAGCCTTGTAATTTTGGCTATTACAGTTTCGCAATTTTCATGTAAACAAAAGGATCAAGATACTGATTACCCATTTGTTAAGTTTGACCCGTATGACAATGATATTTCCCATAGAGTTGAAGAATATCATGTTTTCAACAATCCTAATTTTGCTAATAGTAAAACTGGAACACCTTCTATCTTTATTGATTTTTCTTCTGGTATAAATTCTGCACTAAAAGATAAAAATATAAAAGATTTAATAAGCAGTTGTTATAATCAACTTACAGGAAATGGAATGATTTCTGTCTATAAACTTGGGGGTCATATAGTTTCTCCTGCACTTATAACTGATAGGAGTTTACCTGATAGCTTCTATAACCCAGGTAGTTATGGTGATATTTATGCGCCGATTGAAGCTGCGGTTGATTCAATAAGTCGGAAAGAAAATGATGCATTATTGATTACTGATTATGAAGAAATTCAAAACGGAAATGAAATCACTGAAAAGAGTTTCCTTAAAAAATATTTTGTCAATTGGCTAAATAAGGGGAATTCAATACATTTTTTTGTAGGTCCAGAGTACCGCGAAGGTAAAATTACAAAACATATTTATTTTACAATTTTCAATTGTGGGAATGCTGATAACAATAGCATGTTAACCAAATTAAGTAATGCATTGAATTCATTGCCTAATTATACATTGTCAAATAAAACTTATGTTTTATCAACAAAATACCCTAATCAGAAATCAGGTGGGATTTTCTATGACCAAAGCGGTAAGACGGAAAAGGACAAAAATGTACTAGATCTAAAGGATAATTATTTTAATGGTTTGAGTAAAAGAAATTATTTTGAATTTTATCCCTTTGGTCTTGATTGGAAATTTATTGATAAAACTCATGCTACTTATCAAAGCCAAAATCAGTTTCCACATTTCTTTAGTAAATTATTCATTGACCTAAGTAATGAAGATGCCTATACTTATAGTAATTTTGATGTAAAGGTTACTGATGCAACAGAGGACTTCGCCCTTTTTGCTAAATGTAATGAAGCCTCTCAACACAAACCTAAACTTGCTATTGGAACAAACGGAGAATCTAAGTTTGATGACAATGAGAAAGATCCTGTGGCAACTACATGTTATGATACAAAGGGAATTTTAAAGGAAAAATGGAAATATAAGCCAATTGAAGTTAAAAATTTACCAGAAGTTTTCGTATTAAACAAAGAATTGTTTAGCAATAACAAAAATTCTCACAAAGACAATGTTGAATTTGCTATAGCATTTGACCCCAAATTTAATATTAAAAATATCCCAAATCCTGATGGACTAATGAAGGTTGATATCATCATAAACAGTGCAACCCCAAATTTAACTAATCCAACATTAGATAAATTCAAATGGAAAAACTCCAAAGGAATTGAAAATAAAGGGCTTTACGAATCTATTAAATCAACTCTTGATGATGTAAAGCCACTAAACAAATCTATATATACATATTATATTAAAACAAATAGTAAATAAATATTAAATTTTATAAAAATGCAATCTACTACAGCGTATGTTTTATCTTTTGTAATCGCCTTTGTTTTCATTCTTGTTGCTGCACTTAGTGCCAATACTATTAAATATCAAGGGGGTAGTAATCCTTCAGATCCCAGGAAAAGAAAAGTTTGGTTTTGGATATTAGCCGTCATCAATCCAATCTTGAATTTTATATTAGGATATTTTGTATTTAAACCTGAAGGTAATCAGATGGTTACTGAATCGTATAATAAGGCATTATTTATCGGAACAGGTATAGGTTTTATTTTATACATTATTTTAGGTTTTGTATTGAGCAAAATATTTAAGAATGGTAAAATTGGCAATTGGTTTTAAAATAAATAAATAAATAATGGATAAATTATTTGTAATCGCTATCGGCGGCACAGGGATGAGATGTTTAGAATCATTTACTCATTTATGTGCTATTGGTATGTTTGACAATCAAGAAATTGAAATATTGACCTTAGATACAGATCAGACAAACGGGAATAAAGGAAAAGTTGAAGAACTAATTCGACTATATTCAAGAATTAAATCTTCTGATTCAGCTGATGGTGGTGTTCCAAATTGTAATACTTTTTTTTCTGCTAAACTAAATCTTTACCGATTTTATACAAATTATTCTAGCACCGGAAGAGAAAATTATAAAAATTTAACTAAAATCTCGACAGGCACACCTGAACAACAGTACGCAAATAAATTAATTTCTGATTTATTTCTAGATTCAAAATCTGTTCAAGAATTCAATTTATCACATGGATATAGAGCCCAAACCCATTTGGGTTCAATGCTAATGTATCATGGTATTATAGAAGCTGCAAGGAATTTAGTAAAGGGAATAAATGTTCAGACTCAAGAAAGAGAATTAGATTTATTTGTTTCAGAAATAGAGAAATCTGGTGCCAATGCTCGTGTATTTATTTTTGGTTCTGTTTTTGGTGGAACTGGTGCATCTTCAATCCCAGTTATCCCAAAAGCATTGCAAGATTTCATTAAAATACGATCAGGCGGTGCATCAAGTATTGATTTTTCTAAAGCAAAGTTTGGTTCAACACTATTGACTGAATATTTCACATTTCCAAAGCCTGATGAAAAACAAAAATCGTCTAAAGAAAACAGTGTTATTGCTGACTCTTCATTCTTCCCTTTAAATAGTCAAGCTGCATTACAATTTTATCAGAATGACCCAACAGTAAAAAAATGTTACAAAACACTCTACCATATCGGTTGGCCAGTAGAAAGTAAGAAAATTGAAGAAAATAATTCTGTACAACTTACTATAACAGGTGGTGCAAATCAAAAAAATCCTTGCCATATTACAGAGTTATTATGTGCTTGTGCAGCATATGACTTCTTTACAAAAACAACTGGTTTAGATGTTTCTGAAGCACAATATTTATATAAAGCAGTTGAGTTCAAAAATAATTCATTCCACTTTTCTTTTAATGATTTTGTGGGTAATCAAAACAAAGCTGGAGAAAGGTTTGCTAATAAATTAGGTGCATTCTTCTCATTAGCACATATTGCATTAACTGTTAATGGAGCAGCAACAGGAGATTCTGGAATTAAAGGATTTATCACCAGATGCCAGAAACAAAAGATAACTCAATATAGCTCAATAACAGATGCAGAATGTAATGAAATAAATAATTATTTCAAATTATTTGCTTATGAATTTGATAATGGGAAATTTATTCCAGGTTGGATTTATCAAACAAGATCTACTGTAGCCCCAGGTACTTTTTTATTTGATGGAAAAGCTTTTCCTGATAACATTTCTGAATTAAAGAAACTAGATGTAGGAACTATTTTTATTGATGATAAATATCATTGGTCGAAAGGTGGATTATTATCAAATAGATATGATAACTTTATCGATAAGTTAATTGAAACAAAAGAAACCGATAATCAAAATGTTAATACAATTAAAGAAAAGTTTCTTGCCCACATTTTTAATGCAGTTACAATTTCTCAAAACTTTTTTTAATAAAGATCCAAATGGCAGAAAATAAGGTTAAGGCGTTAGCAATTAAAGTCAATAAAAAACTGAACCGCAAGGAGTAGAATTTTCATGGGATAAAATACCACAAATTGAGGTCTTTACAAAAAATATAATTATACCAGAAATTGCTATTGATAAGGATGGTAATACTTCAGTTGATATTGGTTCAATTGTATCAGGCATGCCTACAGTATTTGCTCGGGCTAATTTATTCAAAAATGCCATCGATACAGTGACAGATAAAGACGCCGAAGCTTCAGGCCTGTTACTTTTTTATAAATCTCTAATAAGTGAATGGAAAGGGCTAATTAGCTGTATAGCTCTAAATTATAAAGACATTGAAATTAATAGAGTGTCATTAGCCTATTCAGATGGTAAAGAAGTTTCTGAAACTGCTAACATTTATGAACCAATAGGTGCATTCGGAAATGTATTATTTGAAAGAAAGCAACTCTGGTGTGATCAAGATTTGGCAAACAACGATAAAAGTGTTCCTTTTATTGATGTAATTTCTTTTAATAAGAATGTTGTAGGTGGTACATCCCCTGATAGTTTTTTGTTTACTTCTGTTGGTTATAAAATAGATGAAAAATTTCCATTTATTAATTATAAGAATGGTAAATTTATTGATCCCTTATCTTCAGATTTAAAACCAGAAGAACTAAATAATATATACGGTTATGCAAAATTCATTCTTAAAAATATAAACAAATTTGAAAATAATTTTAATAATATAAACGAATTACTAAAACCAAATTTTAGTAATATCTACGGATGTATCCAAAATTGGATGCAAGAAATGGTTAAATACCAGCAATCGAAAGGTTTTCCTAGGTTAGAGAATCAATCACCACCGGAAGTTGGTACACTTTTTCAAAATCCTTTTGGGCATTTATTCAATTATTCTACCCAATTATTCGGGTCTGAAGGTATTATTTCAAATGAACCACTCGAAGGAGGGTTATCTTTTGACCCTAAAGATTTATTATTATCCGATTCAACAGAAATTGCTCAAATTGATTTTGGAAAGGAAGGTTCTGAAACAAAGAACTATTTACAGACTAAGCCAATTTTATTATTGCAAGCAGAAACAAAAGGTCAGTCAAACAATTTCGCTTATTTTACTCTGCCATTGACACCATTAGCATTAAATGTGTTTGGTGCAAATTTGCCAGCATTAGTTGGTCTTGACAATACTTCGAACGTAAACTCTAGAATATCCGCTACTTACGATCCAAATGGTGTTGATGGTGAAAAATTGATTGTAACGCTGAAATTGTATACGCAAGCTGGTAATGAAATTCCAAAGCAAGTAGTTTATAGAGTTACAAAAGACACTATAATTGGTCAAGATATTTTAATGTGGCCTAATTTCATATCTAAGCAATGGAACAGATACTTCTTATTTTCCGAAATACCTCATAACGATACTAAGTTCCAAGCGACTCCATTTATTGGGGATGTTAACGATGATTTTTTTAGAATTGTTTTGGATAAAGAAGGGTCACCTCTTTATTTAGCAAATAAGGGTAGAGTAAGTGTATTTAGTAAAGAATTTGAAAATATCAAGATACAGCTACATATCTCTTCAAATAATGCAGTAGCAGATAATAAATACAAATATGAAATATATGAGAGTAATCAACCTTTTAAAGGCTTAAAGTTTGCTATAGCTGAAAAAGATTGTGGATTTGGAATTATTAGATATGATGGGTCAGGTAATAATCCATACTTACCTAATAATATGCTTAAAAATCCTATAAGTCCATTGGCACAAGCATATCTAGGTGTTGATTTCGGAAGTACAAACTCATCAATTGCATATTACTCAGGCAGCAAAAATGAAGTTTGTAAAAATTTGAAATTAAATAATAGAAGAGTTTCTTTGTTATCAAATGATCTGAAAAATAATGATGAGCGTCCTGCTGTTGAAGATGAAATATTTTTCTTTCAGAACGATGAAATTCTAACAAATTCTATTAAATCGGTACTTACAATTCATGATTCTCGTCGAATAGTTAATAATGATAATATTTCAAATGATTCAATAACATCTCAAGTTATAAAGGGGGGATTCCCTTGCTTTGAAAAGAATCTTCCAATTGATTCAGCATCTGAAAATAGGTATATTCTTGGGTATAATAGAGTAGGCAGAGCAGAGCTTGTTTATAATATGAAATGGTCTACTCAAAAAATTGATAAGAGTTATAAAACTGCTTATCTGAGTACTTTATTACTTCATGTTTATGCTCAGTTATTTATTGAAGGTCATGAACCTTATACTCTAAAATGGTCATACCCTTCTTCAATGGGTAAGGGATTGTTAAGTGAATACAGGTCTATATGGGATTCACTAAAAGAGATCTCTCCAATTGTGAGTGAAGTAAAGCTAAGAACATTTCCTCCATCTGATTTATCAGATATAGGTGATATATCAGGAAGTACTTGGCATAATACAACTGAAGGAAATACTAGTTGGGGTGGAGTAGAAAACAAAGAAGAGGCTAACAGTTGGGCAACTACGGATTCTAATTGGGGATCTCCTCCACCAGTTCAAAGCAATCAGTCTTGGGGTGAAACTGATGATAAGAAAGGGAAAAAAGTAGTTGATATCCAAATGGAAACAGGTCCAATCAGATTTGATTTCAAACAATTGGGTAATGAAGAATCTTTAACTGAAGCTTGTGCGGTAGCTAATTATTTAGTTAGACCTAATGGAGGATATTCATTAAATCCTGGTGAATTAGTATTATGTTTTGATATTGGTGGAAGTACAACTGATATAACAGCATTGTGCAAGATGGAAGGTGGTAAGGCAATGATTAAGCAAAACTCTATTCGTTTTGCTGCTCAACGTATTGCTCAAGCAACAAAATATTCCAGGAATTTTGAATCTGTATTACTTAAGATGTGTGAACGTAAGCATATTAAAATACAGGGATTAAATAATGGCATAAGAAAATTTAGTGAAAATACTGCACCTTACTATTTTGAACAAGTAGTTGATAGGCTTGAAGGGGCCGATTTTGAAACATTTTATTTACTTATTGCAGCTGAATGTAAAGAAATGATGAGTATCAATCTATATGTAACTGGATTGATAATGTTTTATGCTGGTCAGTTAGCATTAAAATTAAGAACAGAAATAGTCAAGTCTGAGGATGCACCTGTTGCTGTAAAAGCATTGGCTCCAAAAATAAAAATAGCATTTGCAGGAAAAGGCGCTAGAATTTTCGATTGGTTTAGTGCAGTTAATCCAAAAGCTGCCAATGATTATTATACTCAAATGTTTTTGCGAGGTATTGGTGGGGAATCTGTTGCTCGTCAAACAATAACGCCAATATCAGTTAATCCATTAAAAATTATTGATATTAACTCTCAAAAAGAGGATAATAATTCTGATGTAAAATATGAAGTTTCAAAAGGTCTAGCAATTCCAACAAATATTACAAATATTCTAGTTCCTACAAATAAGCAAGCAATAGAGATTATTGGTGAAGAAAACTTCTGTATAGTTACTCCCTCTGGTGAGTTTAAATACTTAGAATCAACTAATTCTATCACTTCAGAAATGATTGAGCATATTGGAGATTGTTTTATTTACCTTCCTCAAAATGGTAAGCCTCCTTGTCCAAGATTCATGGATTTTGCAGATCTTTTTTTTAAAGTATCTTCCTCAATGTTTGGATTAAGAATGAGTCCATCTGATTTCCTTGCTGGATTTCAAGATATGAATATTGAAAACTATATTAAGGGGGAGGCAGAATTTATTGAAGCACAAAAAAGAAAAAGTGAGGAACAGAAAAAATTCGATTATGTTGCTCCTATCATAATTTTGGAAGGCATGAAGTTTTTTGAAAAACATTTATTAAGAGGGATTCAAAAAAATTAGTTCAATATGGACTTTTGTGTATTGGTAAAAATATCAAAACGTGCAATTTCATTCTGGTATCAAGCCGGGAAAAACCCTTATGCACCATTGATAATAAATGAAACCAACATAATTCCTTTATGCTTTTATGTAAATGGAAATGATTTTGTTTTTGGAAACTCTGCTAAATCCCTTTTTTATTCTAATGATCCAAATGCTTATGGAAATTATTTTGATATTATAAAAGACCCCAGTAAGCACTTTGTTTTTTATGGTGTTAAGAAGCCTGTCAAACAATTGCTTTACTACGGAATTGAACAGTATCTGTCATTTTTCATTAATACTGTTCTTTATAAAAGTGATTCAATTGAGTCGTATAGGCAAAACTTCCCACTTCGGTTCATTTTTGATACCGATATTGAAAATAAGGAAAATACTTTAATTACTAATATTTTTTCAGAAGCAGGCTATTATAATGTCGAGAGTATTGATTTTCAATTTGCTTTATTTGAAACTTTACAAAACCAAAGAATAGTCAGTCTAAATAAGAATATTTTATTATTAACTGCAATTGATAATACATTATATCTTGAAATTTTCAATTCATCTTCTTGGATATTATTGAATAAAATAAAACTCGAGGGTCATGGAGCTGATCCACGTGTGAAGATACTTGCAGAAATGATTATAGATTACGTGGCTATTCAAAATCCTCATTTGAATTTACAGCAAGAAACTGAAATAGCTCACATTCTACCAGAAGTAGTAAGCTTGCTTGATAATAATTCTCCAATTATTAAAGGTGAAATTGAGCTGGTGGATGGTCATAGATATTGGTTTACTATAAAATTACGAAATTTAGAAGAAAGATTGCTTTATGCAAATACTGATGCACAAATTTATTTGACTATAGACGATCTATTAAGGTCGATGAGTATAAATGAAGATAATGTAATATTGTTATTGGGGTCTGAAGAAATTAGCACTCCATTTTTCTCTACAAGACTTTTAAAGAAGTATTCATCTGTATTTTGTTTAAAAAATTCCGTTTTTATTGATACTTTAAAATTTATATTTTCAAACATTATTTCAAATGGTTATAAGTCATTACCAACCGCTTCTGAACCTCCACCCATAACTAATCTAAACAAGTCTACTCCAACAGCTAATGATAATAGTCAATCAAAAGAAAACACGTTACCGGTTCCACCTTTGCCTAAAGTTAAAGTTCTTTCACCACCTTTAGTTCCAAGCCTAAATACGAGTAAAAGTGATGAAAATGTCACCACCCCTATTCCTCCTAAAATACCTCCTTTAAAAAAAGATTCAGGGGAAAAAAAGGATATGGGTTCTGCAATTACACCAACAATACCAAAGATTCCTGAATTAGATAAAGTGTCAGAAGAAAAGAAGAAACTTAGTATTCCACCCCTTCCTCCTTTACCACAAAAAAAATAATTTTCATTTTAAATATATCAAATATGGCAATAGTATTAGAAAAAAAGAAACCCATCTCTTTAATAAAGGAAAAGCCAAGCATCAAAAATATTGTTGCAGGTTTAGGTTGGGATAGTAAAGTAATAAACGGTAAACCTGTTGATTGTGATGTTAGCGTTTTCTTGCTTAATGGAGCTGGTAAATTAGTTTCAGATGAATATTTTGTATTTTATAATAATTTAAAAAGTCCAGACGGTGCTGTAATTCATACAGGAGATAATAGAGACGGAAAGGGAGATGGTGACGATGAATCAATAAATATTGATTTATCTAAAATTAATTCAAATGTCGAATTTTTGTATTTTGCAATAACTATACATGAATCTGAAGAAAGAGGTCATCATTTTGGTAATGTAGAGAATTCTTATATAAATATTAGGAATGCAGACGATAACTCAATTTTGTGTCAATACCAATTGAAAGAAGCGTTTAATGATAATGATTCATTAATAATTGCTTCAATTGCCCGAAATGGAGGTTTATGGAATGTTGAGGCACTTGGACAAGCATTTTCTGGTGGTTTAGCAACATTAATAGAATTGTATCAATAAATCAAAAAATAAATAATAATGGGAAGTTTTAATTTAAGCAAAGGTGAAAGATTTTCACTTTCTAAGGCCGCTCCTGGTCTTTCTGTAGTTCGTATTGGTATGGGATGGCAGCCTAATGAAGAGCCTAATGGTCCTGATTTCGACTTGGATGTTTCAGCTTTTGCCATTGATAGTAATTGCAAAATTCCATCTGATAGCTATTTCGTATTTTATGGACAAGTTAGAATGGGCAATTGTGTTGAAGATGTAAAAGAGAAAGGTTTGTTTCGTCCAGTAACCGATGATAAATCTATTCTTGGAGCTATTGATGATCCTGATGGTAATAGAAGTGACGGTGATGATGATGAAGACATTATCATAAATTTATCAAAAGTCAATGACAAGGTTGAACAGATCATTATTTGTGCATCTATTTGTAAGTATCCACACGATAATAAAAAAGACAAAAGAACCCTTGTACAAAATTTCGGGATGGTTGATGATTGCTATATCCGAATTGTAAACGAAACTACTGGTGAAGAAATTCTTAGGTTTGACTTAGATAAAGAAGCAACAGATAGTGATGCTATTGAGTTTGGTAGAATTTACCGTCTGGGAAATACTTGGGAGTTTGAAGCAATGGGTAGAACTCATACAGGTAGTTTACAAACTTTAGTAGATATTTATACTTAAAATTTTAAAAATAAGCATTATGGCATTCGATTTAAATAAAAATGATGGGTCAAATAATAAAATAAGTTCTTCATCTAAATCAAATTCAAAATTTGATCTAAGAAAGAGTGATCCAAAGGTTACTGAACCAGTAATAAATAATACTACTACAAGTGAACCAAAAAAATTCAAAACGTGGATTTTTGCTTTGATAGGAATAATTATAGTACTTGGAGTTTGGTTTTTCTTTTCTAATTCAAAAAATACACCATCTGATGCTACGCAGAAAGTAATTGATACTGCGACTAAGCCTCAAGTTGGTGTAAATGATACACTTACTAAAAAAGATACGACCAAAGAACAAATCAGTTCCGGGAATAGTATTTCTACCACAGATAAAGTAAGTTCGCCTGCTGAAATATCAAATAGTGCTTCTGAAAATAAATCTCAAGATAAAGATTTAGGTAGTATTCCTACTAAGAATAAAGTCACTTTATCTAATGAGGATAATAATAATGTAACTGGAAATGTAAAATTGTCTGAAAAAGTACCAGCTGCATTTGCAAAAGGCTCTAGTTCCATACAAAAACTTAATAAATCAGTAATAAAGGAAATCCTTAATAGGTTAAATAAGAATGCGAATGAAACTATTACATTAAAGGGGTATGCTAGTAGTGAAGGAGATTTAACTAAAAACTTACATATTTCAGAACTTAGGGCAATTGCTTTCAAAAACTATCTTGTTTCAAGGGGTATTCCTGAAAGCAGGATTGTTACTATTGCAAAAGGAATTGAAGACCCAATTGCTAGTAACGATACAGAAGAAGGAAGAATTCAAAATAGAAGAGTTGAATTTTCTTTCTAATAATTTAACAATCATCAATAATACAGAAACTATGTATATTTCTTTTTTATACATAGTTTCTGTTTAAATTTCTATTATAACCAACTTTATTTATGAACAACTTTTTTCAGGAATTTAGTACACTTTTTCAGGATGCAATAAGTCATCCAGGTGCATCGTTGGCAATAATCGGCAACCTAATTATTATCGAAAGTCTTTTGTCTGTTGATAATGCAGCTGTATTGGCAACAATGGTTATCGACTTGCCACAGAACCAAAGAAATAGGGCATTAAAATATGGAATTTTTGGAGCATACTTTTTTAGAGGAGTTGCAATGTTATTTGCTTCAATCTTAATAAAAATATGGTGGCTTAAACCAATTGGTGGTCTTTACCTACTATATTTAGTATTTGATTGGTATAAAGGGCAAAAAACAGAAACAAAAGATGATGACTACATTGACAAAAATGGCAATTGGTTGTATAAATTAACTGTAGGGAGTCTTGGAAATTTTTGGGCAACTGTATTTTTGGTTGAATTAATGGATATGGCATTTTCAATAGATAATGTTTTTGCAGCTGTAGCATTTACTCCAAATATTATATTAGTATGCATAGGCGTATTTATTGGCATTTTAGCGATGAGATTTGTAGCACAAGCCTTTGTAAAGCTTATGGAAACTTATTCTTTTTTAGAAACATCTGCATTTGTTGTGATTGGTGTTTTAGGTATAAAACTAACTTTATCTGTATACGAACATTTTAAACCTAATGCAGCCTTTAGCATTTTTTTGGAAAGTCGGTCAGCCGACATTGCTACATCTGTTTTAACAATTGCTATCTTTCTAATTCCAATTTTGAGCTCATTAATAATTGGGATTCCCCAAAAAAACACACAACATGAAAAAGGATAGAATTGGTAGTTAGTTTTAAATATTCATATAGTTAAAATATTTTTCTATAAATGCTCGATAATTATTTATTTAAAAATGCAATAATTATAAAATATCGTTGGATAAATAATCATTTATCTTACCTAATTTAAAGCAGATTTATAAAACAAGTCTAGCATATTCTTATCCACCTTATGGATTTTAAAAAATTACTTAGCCTCCTTTTTCTAGTATCAAGCATATGTTCCTATGCTCAAAGTATAGACACCATTATTGTTACAAATGCTTACACGTCCTATTATTGTTATTCCTTACATGAACCATTGTACGTAGTTTATAAGTTATATAAAGGTGGTGGTGATTGCGATAGAAAGGCATTTCATTTTAAAACAAATGGTTTGCCATATTCTGCTAAACCCATTGATTATAAAGGAAGTGGATTTGATGAAGGGCATTTGGCTAATGCTAAAGATTTCGCTTTTGATTGCGAAAAAGAAGAAGAAACCTTCCGATTTTTTAACTGTGTACCTCAAACACCAAGGCTTAATAGGGGGATATGGAAACATTTTGAGACTGAATTAAGAAAAGAAAGTGAATCTGATTCTTTGTTGATAATTTGTGGAAGTATATTTGGTAATAAAACAATGGGTCCCGATGAAATCGCAATTCCAGATTGGTGTTGGAAAATAGCTATATCATTAACAACTAAACAGGTAGTGAATTGCTTTATTTGCCCAAACGACAACTCCAATTCTTTTGAAATGTTAAAATTGCAAGATTTAAAAAAGAGAATAGGTTATAAAATACCATACTAATTTCTTCAATAGGTTTCTTTATTTTGTGTACTATATATTGAATAAGATTGTATTCTAAACAGATAATAAAAGTAGTCCTAATTACATTATCTATTAACAATTATTAGAAAGGCAATCAGATGGTTACTTATATACCCATGCTTGGCGCCATTTTGCTAAGGGTATTTCGCCTAAACAGATAAAAAGGATTTCTTAATCTAAAAAGACATAAACTTTTGTAAGAATATAAATGGATAAAACTATATATCATTTACATCGCCTTAATTTTATATAAGCAAAGTTAATAAATGCAAGTGTTTTAAGTAAAGCAATGCTTAAAAGTTTTTGCCAACCCAATATGTTTGCATTATGGCAAATAATCAATTAAACAAAACATACATCTTTATCGATGAAAGTGGCGACCCCGCCTTTTATTCCAGTGGAAACAGAAGCATAGTAGGTACACAGGGTTTTAAACCAATGTTAATTATTGGCATGATAAAGTTAGAAGATAAAAAAGGCATCCGAAATGCAATAGCCTCTTTTATGGAAGAACTAAAAAACGATCCTCTTTATAATACATTACCCTGTCTCAACAATCCTAAGGGTTGGTATTTACATGCTAGTTATGATAATTTAGAAGTCCAAATCAAATTTATTGACTTTTTGCGCAAGCTAGAAGGATTCAAATTCTATTGTGTTATAGGCCGCAAAAGGGTAGATTTATTCCATAAAAAACACAATAAAAATGAAACCGAGTTTTATTTCGATTTAGTGTATCACCTCCTAAAAGATAGGCTAAACAAAGAAGATGTTTTTTATCAGGTTTTCCTTTCTGCAAGAAATAAAAACACCCAGCACAAACTGAAACAAGCAATAGACAATGCTTTAGAGCGTGATAATTCCAAACGAAAAACGCCTATTAACATAAGCTATAACTCCGAAATAGTTCAAAGTAAAGACACTCCAGAACTTAGTATAGTAGATTATATGCTTTGGGTATTGCAACGATACATTCTTAAGAAAGAAAAAAGGTTCTTTAATGTTTTGGAATCAAAGTTCAACCTAATTATCGACCTCTATGATTTTGATAAATACAAAGCAAAAGGAACGTCAAATTATTATAACGAAAAAAATAAGTTTACCTTAGAAAATGCTTCTGAATTCAAATCGGATGGTTACTTATAGGCATAAAAAAACAATCTTACATTTCCCGTGAGAATACTCCCAACCTGCCCCAGTGGGCATTATGATAAATGCAAAATTGCATTGCAAAGATGCAGCTGTTTTATTTAATCTACAAATAAATCTAGTTTTTCATTTTAAGGCATTCCCTTCGGGCAGGCTTTCCCTCCAATCTTTTTAACCCTTCGGGATAAAAAGTATTTCCGCACCAATCCTTAATGCAAAAAGTTTTTTTCCAATTATCAAAATCCAATTCCCCAAATGCTACTACATTTGCTAAAATTATTAGCACTGCCCTACTATCGTATCACTATATGGATTAAGTCTCAGCGAAAGCCACTTTCGGGCATTCGCTTCATTGATAGTGCTGATATTGACAGAGTACAGCAAAAAGTTGAGCAGATAACTGCACAACATTTTTACGGTTCCGATCTATTGAATGTAGAAGTAGCCATGATTTCAAAAAATTGTAAAGCTGTAAAAAAAAATCAAATGGCTATTCTTGCCAAGTCTGGTAATATATAGGTATAATATACTACCCACCCAACCCACCCACTATACTTTTGTGTGGCAAGCCACCTCTCTGCTCTGCCCCCTCCATTTCATTCTACGGGCGAAGTATCTTAGGTTAAGCGGTCTCTCTTCGGTAGGGTTCAGCAAGTAGTCCGCCAGCCCATTGCAGCAGGGGCAAAAATGTCTTTAGTGTCGCTTTTATGGCTTTTGCCCCACCTACAATGCCCTTCGGGTGCTTCGCAGCCTGTCACACTTCTTGGAGTTCACCCCACCTTCGTTCGGGCAGCTACCCGTGTTCTTTTGCCCCCTTCATTCTGCTACTCTTCTCTTCCGCTACAGCGCTGCCTGCCTCCACTTCGTTTCGTCTAGCAACAGCCTTCGCTCCGTTCCGTTACACAGCATTTCAGCAGGCAAAAGCCCACCCGCTGCCAATAATTTTTGCGTGCCTTGCGGCCTGCTGCGGCTTCGGGTTTGTCATGTTTTTTGTAAGGAAGACAGGAACAAAAAAACACGCCAAACCCTTGCGTAATACGGTACTGCCCACCACCCTTACGGGCTATTTTGGTCAGCCCCTTAGCAGGCGCACGCCGCCAATTCCGATTCCTCCATTGGCGTAGTGCGGCACGCAAACAGCTTTAGGGGATGGACAAGTTTGCCACCCCTAATCTGTTGCAACCGTTTGGCTCAAGGCTGTTTAACCTAAGAAAAAAAAGCAATGAGAAAAAAGTTAAGAAAAAAGAAAAAAGGGGGTAAGCAAAAAGTAAAAGGGAAAAGGGATTAGGAAAAAAGAATATTACCCTCCCAACCCACCCATTGTTTTTTTAAAAGGCATTTAATGAAATCCCCATTTCCTTAAATGCTGTTTCAGACAATAGAAAATAAAAAATGCAGCAAAATTAGGTGGCATAAAAGCCAGCCTATTTTAAAACAAAACTGTTCGGCATAATGGTTTTTAAAGTGATTGCCTTTGGCAAATTTTCACTTTCTAAAAACCAGCCTTCGGCACTTATTCCGCATCCAGTATTGTTTTATAGGCTATGCCACCTACGGGTTGGCTTTCTTTTTTTTCTCTTTTTTTCTTTTAAAATATGATATTTTTTTGTGGAGGGGGGTAATACAAGCGAGCCATCAAGCGGATTTTTCAGCAATTTTCAGAATTTACACTAGTACACCAGTTGAAAAAGCATTCTAAACAGTCTAAACCAAGCAGAAAAAGCCCTGAAAACTGAAAAATGCAGCCAAAAAACACCAATCGGCAATACATTTTTTGCATCACTTTTTTTATAAAGCAAAAATAGCTTCGGCAGCACCCCTTTCAGGGGATGGGGGTGCAGACACAAAAAGACTACGGCATAATGAAAAAAGAAATTACGGGTAATAAATAGATTATCTTTTTTCAGCCTTCGGCACTTATTCCGTTTCCTTTTGGTGCTTGCCTGCCTTCGCTAATGAGATGCTTTTAAAAAATTTAGTTATGCAAAAACAGCTTCGCATTGTGTCTCGCCGTCGTTTGGCAGTTTGTCCTTTTAGTAGTTCTTGGTTTCCTTTGCCTGTGGTTTCTCGGGTGGCTTTTAGCAGGCATTTGGGTCGTTTGCCAGTTCATTTCATCCCTCTGCCAGGCGTTTCCGTTCGGTTGCTGCCTTGCGGTTGGTTTGTTTGGTGTTTTCCATCAGGTCGCCGTTTGCTGTCTGCTATGCCCTTCTAGGGCTTGGTTTTTTAGCTGCCTTACTGTCATGCAGGGCAGCTATTTTTTGATAAGTGCATAAAAAAAGCCCTCTCAAATTGAGAAGGCCTTTCTATTATATACACCCCTTCAGTTGATGAGGCAGCGGATGGGTATTAAACCACTTGAATAATTGCCAATGAATTGTAAGCACCATTTTTCAAAGTGTACTGTATTCCGTTCACTTGTTGGAAAAACTCAACAGCCAATAAAAACAGCCCCGTTCCGGTTCCTGTAGGCACTGCTGTAGGTGTTAAAGCCACATTGGTTGAAGTACTATTAATTGGCAAATTGCTTGCATTTGTAAGCTGTATTTCTGCTTTGTTTCCAGCAAAATCTATTTTCACCCATGCACCGCGAATAGTTACATGTGTTGCACCAGTTGGGAATGAAATATCATTAGTAGGTACTAATCCAGAAATAGTTATTACACCAGTGGTAGTGTTAATAGAATAAGATTTAAACAGTGTAGAAGAAAGCGGAGAAGCAACATTAAAATCAAAATCTTTCAACTCCAATTTTGCAGCAGCTTGGCTAATGCCTGCGCCTACGCTTCTTTCACCTCTTACAGAGGTTGAATCATAGTTCTTTATGATGGTCATTACTTTTGTTACCCTGCTAGTAATTCTATTGTCAGAAGTTGTCAAAAGCAAAGCCCTGATAGCACTTCTCAAAAGTTTGCCTGCACTAGCAGCAGAACCGAACTCGCTGCCATTTTCCCTAGTTCGTTGAAAATTCGGGTCATTCGCTATTCGCTCTTTACTTACACCACTCTTTGTTTTAACAAGATGCCCATCCTGTGTTTTGTAAAATGTTAGATTGTCTAACGTTCCTTCTACTTTTAAAATGCCGTTTAAACGTGCCATAAATGAAAATATTTATTGTTAAAATAATTGTTTACTACTTAATTTAATTACTACATCCCTTGCAATACAGAATCCTATTTTTTGCATTATAGCCCCTATACAACCACGGAGGACAAACATTTGAATTACCACAAGCCCAAAGCCCTAAACTGTCGCTAATCGCTTCCTGCATAGCATTTTCAAGCAATGTTTCATTGTCATAATTCTCATAGTGCCACGCCCAACCATTGCGAATAATTAAGCTATCCAACCTTTGCCCATCAATTGTTATAGAAACCAAGGTTCTACCATACTTGTCTTTGGCATTTCCAGCGTATTGAATAGTTTTACCTACAATCTTACTATTTACAAATCTGAAAGCCTCTACACCGCTTTTCTGGCTCATTTCAGGGGCATCTATCTTCATTAGTCTAGCGGTAAAAGTGTTGCCACCTGTTGCAAGCACGTAGGTATCCCCATCTTTTACACGCACCACTCTTGCAGTATTTTGAGCGCATAGACTAGCTGTTGCCAATCCAAAAACTGATACAATAAAAAGTAGCTTTTTCACTTTCATAACCCAAAACTAAGATGGGTATTTTGAATAAATAAATGGGCATGGTCAAGCATTCCAAAACGTCCGCTTTTTTCCAATTTAGACAGCTTTGCAGGGCATAAAATTTGGTTATCTTCGCAATGTCACATCTATAGGAAAAGCATAGCTTAAGTATAGATAGTGTATGGATTAAGTATTAAAGCAATAAAGTTTAATTATGGTAAGGCAAGTTATTTATCCAAAGGATATTATGGTAATAACAGGAAGGAGCGATAAGTACGGCAGAAATCTGATAAAAAAGATAAAGCAACATTTCCAAAAGCAGGAACATCAAGTGGTTTCTATTGAAGAGTTTTGCAAGTACATGGGATTGCAGTCCGAAGCAGTATTCAAGCAGTTGAGATAAGCAACCAGAAACCAACTTTTATTTTGTATTAAGGCTTTCCATACCCCAAAACCAACAAATTACTTTCCTTTATTTAGTTATTGTTTTCCCTTTTTATAGTCGTTTGAGGTCACATTTGAGGTCACAAAAGAAAAAGCAGCTACGAAAAACCTTCGTAACTGCTTGATTATCAATGTGGGAGTTGACGGGGTCGAACCGCCGACCCTCTGCTTGTAAGGCAGATGCTCTAAACCAACTGAGCTAAACTCCCTATTATTAGAACCCTAATTCTTTAATGGAGTGCAAAAATAAGGGTATAATTTTAATGACCAAATTTATTTTCCTTTTTTTTAAATTAAATTTTGTGTGTCAATCCTTCAATTGCAAGGTGTGTATTTAGGAATACTTCTTTTGCTTCATCTAAAAAAAATTTTATGGATTCATATTTACTACTAAAGTGACCAATAATTAATTTTTCAACCCCGGCCATTAATGCTATAGAAGCCGCCTGATGTGTTGTTGTGTGAAACCGTTTATGAGCATTTTCCACCATATCCTTTAAATAGGTTGTTTCATGATATAATAAGGTCACATTTTTAACTAGAGTAGCAATATTCTCATCATAAAGTGTGTCTCCAGTGAATGCATAACTTTTAGGTTTACTATTGGGAATTGTTATCCAATCATTCTTAATTGTTTCACCTAGATCATTTATAAAATCTTTGCCTTCTCTAATACCTTCATAAAATGAAATCGGTATGTTATGTTGTAAAATTGTATCCTTATTTATTTTTCTTGGCTTTTTCTTTTCTCGAATAATAAAACCTCTACACTCAATTCTATGCTTAGTAGCAAAACATTCAACAGTGAATTTATTTTCATTTACTATAATTCCATCTCCACCTAATGGGATAAATACTATTTCAAAAGATAGAATAGTATCAGCGGCTTTTAATTGCAAATCAATTATATCTTTCAATGGTTTTGGTGCATAAATATAAAGTGTGTCTTCCCTGCCTAATAGAATCATACTAGTAATCAAACCAATTAATCCGAAATAATGATCTCCATGTAAATGTGAAATAAATACGTATTTAATCTTACTCCATCTTATTTTATATTTAGCTATTTGCATTTGAGTGCCTTCTCCACAGTCCAAAAGCAATAATTGGTCATGTATAGTAACTATTTGAGCTGTAGGATGCCTATCGTAAGCAGGTACAGCAGAATTATTTCCTAAAATAGTTACTCCAAACATCTAAAATTTATTTTAAGATAAAACTGAATTAATAATCTATTGAACTATGTCGATTTGAATATTTGCTAATTTTTACAATTAATTGCTATCATCACCAAATAATTCTCTTTCAATTTCTTCTATTTGGACTATATCCCAAGCCTCACTTTCAGTAGGTGTATAGTTTATTATGTCTAATAGGTCTTCTTTTTTAAATACATTTTGTACATTTTTTGAAAGGCTACATAGAACATAACTTAAATTCATAGAATAAAACAATTCTTGTAATTCTGCGAACGTTTTTGCTATATCTATCGTTATTGAATCTACATTTTGCAAATTAATAACTGCATTTTTTATTTCATTTTCTAGTATAGACTTACAACAATCTTTCAAAGAAATGGTCATATTGTCACTAATAGTATGTTCTAGAGGAGTTATTACAGTAAATTTCTCCTTGGTATCAATTTTGAAATTCATATTTCTAATATTAATAGGTTGTAAATAAAACTTATTTTTAATTCTCCAAAAATATTCTCTATAATTGTAGCTCGCGAACATAATTAATTTACATGGATAATAATTTTTCAGCTCAGGTAAAAGAAATCATTTCTTTCAGTAGAGAAGAAGCTCTAAGACTTGGAAATGATTTCATTGGAACAGAACATCTTCTGTTAGGATTAATAAGAGATGGTGAAAACACTGCTATAAAAGTGCTACAGCGCTTAAACGTAGATTTGTATGAACTACGCAAAGAAATAGAATTAGCTGTAAAAGACAAAACAGGTAAAAATATTGCCAACATCAATAGCTTGCCACTAACAAAACAAGCTGAAAAAGTAATTAGAGTTACTGTCTTAGAAGCTAAAGCTTTAAAAAGCCCGCTTGTTGAAACAGAACATCTTATGCTTAGTATACTAAAAAATAAAGAAAATATTGCTACACAAATTTTAAATCAATTCGACGTGGATTACGATATGTTTAGAAATGAAATTGGTATGGTGGGAAGTTCTGCTAGTCCTAAAAGCGAGTTCCCAGATGAGAATGATGAAGAGTTTGAAGATGATAAAAGAGGGAGTGGTTATCAGCAACCAAAAGGTGGGAGTAATCAAGGAAAACAAGGTGCTGGTGCTAAAAGTAAAACACCTGTTTTAGATAATTTTGGAAGAGACATCACCAAAATGGCTGAAGCAGGTACATTAGATCCAATTGTTGGTAGAGACAATGAAATTGAACGTGTTTCTCAAATACTTTCAAGAAGAAAGAAGAACAATCCTATTCTAATTGGCGAACCCGGCGTTGGTAAAACTGCTATAGTTGAAGGATTAGCACTACGCATTGTTCAGAGAAAAGTAAGCAGAGTTCTATTTGATAAACGAGTAATTTCCCTTGATTTGGCAGCATTAGTTGCTGGTACTAAATATAGGGGTCAGTTTGAAGAAAGAATGAAAGCTATTATGAATGAGCTTGAAAAGAATAGAGATGTTATTCTATTCATTGACGAAATTCATACTATTGTTGGAGCTGGTGGAGCTAGTGGTAGTTTAGATGCTAGTAATATATTTAAACCAGCTTTAGCTAGAGGCGAATTGCAATGTATTGGGGCATCTACACTAGATGAGTATAGACAATATATAGAAAAAGATGGTGCACTAGATAGGCGCTTTCAAAAAGTGTTAGTAGAACCGCCATCCGTTGATGAAACTATACAGATCCTTACCAATATCAAAAGTAAATATGAAGACTATCATAATGTAGTTTATGATGACGCCGCAATTGAAGCTTGTGTAAAATTGAGTGATAGATATATGACTGATCGATTACTTCCTGATAAAGCTATTGATGTTTTAGATGAAGTAGGCGCTCGAGTTCATTTGAAAAATATCAATGTTCCTCTAGAAATTATTGAATTAGAAAAGCAAATTGAGGAAATAAAGTTAGAAAAAAACAAAGTAGTAAAAAGTCAAAGATTCGAAGAGGCAGCAAGCCTAAGAGATAAAGAAAAAAGACTTGGGGAAGACTTAGAAAAAGCTAAAAACAATTGGGAAGAGGATAGTAAACATAAGCGCTATCCAATTTCTGAAGACAATATTGCAGAAGTTATTAGTATGATGACTGGTATTCCAGTTAAGCGAATGGTGCAAGCTGAGACTGAAAAACTTCGCAGAATGAATGATGACATGCGAGGTATGGTTATCGGACAGGAAGATGCTATTAATAAAATAACCAAGGCAATTCAAAGAAATAGAGTCGGACTAAAAGACCCTAAAAAGCCAATAGGTAGTTTTATATTCTTAGGTCCAACGGGTGTTGGAAAAACAGAATTGGCTAGAAGTTTAGCCAAATACATGTTCGATAGTGAAGATGCATTAATTAGAATCGATATGAGTGAATACATGGAAAAATTCACTGTGAGTCGTTTAATTGGTGCCCCTCCGGGATATGTTGGCTATGAAGAAGGTGGTCAACTAACTGAAAAAATTCGTCGTAAACCATATTCTGTTATTTTATTAGATGAAATTGAAAAAGCACATCCAGACATTTACAATGTATTATTACAAGTATTAGATGATGGGCAATTAACTGATGGTTTAGGTAGAAAAATTGATTTCAAGAATAGTTTAATTATCATGACTTCTAATATTGGAGTAAGACAGTTAAAAGAATTTGGTGATGGGGTTGGTTTTGCTACTGCTACTCGTATGCAAAACCAAGAAGAAAACAACAAAGCAGTTATTGAAAAATCGTTGAAGAAAACATTCTCTCCTGAATTTTTAAATAGGATTGATGATGTTGTTATTTTCAATTCACTAACGAAAGAAAACATCTTTTCTATTATAGATATAGTTATGCAAGGTGTTTATAAACGTTTAAGCAATATGGGGCTTACTTTACAAATAACTCCAGAAGCTAAAGAGTTTATATCTGAAAAAGGTTATGATGCTAATTTTGGTGCAAGACCATTACACAGGGCTATTCAAAAACATTTGGAAGATCCTTTAGCTGAAGAAATATTGAATATGAATATCAAGAATGGTGATGTACTTTTAGCAGTATTTGACAAAGAAAACAGTAAAATAACTTTTGAAATTAAACGCGAAGAAGAAGTAATTACTGAGTTAGAATAATAATTGAAATTTTAATATTAAAAAAGTCTAGCTAATATTTTAGCTAGACTTTTTTTTGTAAATTAAAATGGCAAATCATCATCTACAGGTGCTGAAGAATTTGTGGGAGCCGCAGAAGTAGTGGGAGGTTGTAGAGACTCGTTAGCTCTATTTTGGGTATTAACAGGTGCTTGCTGCTGTGCAGCTGCATAACTCTGTTGACTACCACTAACATCAGTACCATCTGCATTTTTAGCACCAACTAATTGAATGCTTGATATTTTTAAAGATAAAGTTGCTCCATTGCGCCCATCATTTGTAGTGTATGTTCTTACATCTGGAGTTCCTTCAACATACACTAGAGTGCCTTTTTTTAAATAAGGTGCAATTGCCACTCTGTCACTCCAATAAGCACAATCAACCCAAATTGTTTTATCCACTTGAGTACCTTGAGCATCTTTGTATTTTTCTGTATGTGCAACATTAAAATTTATCACATTCTTTCCATTTACTGTATTCACAATGGCATCTCTTCCTAGATATCCAATAGCTGTTAACTTAATCATAATTTAATATAATTTATGTTATTCAAAAATTTGTTTACAAGGCAAATTAATGAATGAATTAATAATTTTCAAAAAAAAATCTTTTAGTTATTCTTCAAATAATAATATCATTTAGTTTTGACCTGAAAATTTTTATAAAAAATGGCATCATTTATTATTACTTGTCCTAATTGCAACCACCAATTTGAACCAGGAGACTCTATGAGAGAGGAAATTGAAAAAGATTTACGATCTAAAATGATTGATTGGCAAAAGAAAAAGGATGAAGAGTTTAAAATTAAAGAAGTTGGCTTTCAAATTACTTTGCAACAAAAAGAAGAAGAAGTTGCAAAACGAATGGCTATTGAAAAACAAAAACTTCAAACTGAATTACAAGAAACCATCCGAAAAAACATTGCTGCTGATTATGAAAATCAATTGAAAATACTACAAGAATCGGCAACTGAAAATGCTGAAAAGCTAAAAGAAGCTAGAAAAAAAGAACTAGACTTCTTACAAAAAGAACAACAACTACAAAATAAAGAACTAGAACTTGATTTAAACATTCAAAAGCAGTTGCAGCAAGAAAGAGAAAAACTAACTGTAGATATCCGCAAAATTGAAGAGCAAAGAATTGCTGCCAAAGAAGGTGAATATCAAATGAAGCTGAAGGAACTTGAAAAACAACTGGAAGACCAAAAGAAACTAGCTGAAGAAATGCGCAGAAAGTCTGAACAAGGTAGTATTCAGTTGCAAGGAGAAGTGCAAGAATTGTTGCTAGAAGAATTGCTGCAAACAACATTCCCATTTGATAGTATTGAAGAAGTAGGCAAAGGTGTTCGCGGTGCAGATTGTGTACAAGTAGTACGTAATAAATTTGGAGTAGATGTAGGTAAAATAATATATGAAAGTAAAAGAACCAAAGATTTTTCAAATGATTGGATAGATAAATTAAAAACAGATATGCGCAGTCTTGGTGCAGATGTAGCAATTATTGTAACACAATCTTTGCCGAAAGATATGGACAGATTTGGTGAACGGAATGGTGTATATATCTGTACTTTCATCGAAGTGAAAAGTGTAGCTTTGCTTCTTAGAAATGCGCTTCTTAAAATTTTTGAAGTGCGCAAAAGTCAGGAAAACAAAGGTGACAAAATGACTTTCTTGTATGATTATTTAGTAGGAAATGAATTTAGCGAACAATGGAAAGCAATACGGGATGGATTTTTATTAATGAAACAGAGCATTCAAACCGAAAGAAATGCTATGGAAAAGCTTTGGAAAGCAAGAGAAAAAACACTAGAGCGCGTATTATTAAGTGCTGTACATATTCAAGGTTCTATTGAAGGAATTGCTGGATCTGATGCAGTAAATCTTAGTCTTACAGACACTGATGAAACCTTATTATTAGACTAATTTAATCAATAAAATATGCTTAGCTTTCTTGGTCATAGAGAACCGAATGGTGTAAATAAACCTAGCAAAAAGAAACCAATTTACACTGTAAATGACAACCTTCGTAAATACCTCACAAAATATGGAAGAGAGGTTGCATTGCCTATACAATATTCCGATTTACAACGGTTTGTTTATACTACTCCACTTAAAGATAAAAATGGAAATGATGCACATTGGGAAACTACTTCTTATGATTTGCATGAATGGAACCATCTACAAGAAGGATTGGTAAAAGTATATGCAATACTAAAAACGGAAGGTGACTTTAGTTTTGTAAACAATTTAGCTGTAGATAGAATAGACTTTTGTCCTTTTGGTAATAGCAAACCGTTTAGAATTCGTATTATTAATAAGCACAATGCTAATTACGATCATTTCTATATAAAACAGGCTGACGCAAATAGAGTATATGGTCTAGAACTTGAACACTTGCTTTCATCTAACAGAATTACCTATTTTACGAACGACAAAACGCTTATTGAGGAACACATTACTGGCATTCCTGGTGATGAGTTTATAAAAAATTATTTACAACATCCCGATACCAATCAAATACGTTTTGCAAAAGAGTTTGTAAAATTTAATGAAAGATGCTTTATGCACTTATTAGGTGATATGCGTAGCTACAATTTCGTAGTGGACATTACTCCTGATATTGAAAATATTCAATACGTAATTCGTGCAATAGATTTTGATCAGCAAAGCTACGAGGGCAGAAAAAACTTGTATTTACCACAATATTTTAAAGATAATTATCCTTTGGTTGAGGTAGTTTCAAAACTATTAAACAAAGAATCAATTGTTCAATACCAAGCAGAAGAACGTACAAAAGTGGTTTTTAGAATGGCTTCATCTCTCTATAGAATGAAGGAACTAATAGATATCATGAGTAAAGACACTATTTCTTCCCCTGAAAAAGTAAAACAACTTGCTAAGGAATTGGCAGCACATTTTAATCAGAAAAGTTTTTTAAGAGCAAAAACTATGGGACAAATAGTTAAAATACAATTAAAACAGCTTCTATTACCTAAGCTTAAAATGGTACCTAAATCGAAATTTAGATTTGATGATTAAGAACCGATGAATAAAAACTTATAGATTAAAAAGTAAAACCATATAAACAGAAAGTTAAACTATATAAAAAAAAAGTTAAACCATATAAAAAAAAATTAAACCTATTAAAAAAAAAATTAAACCTATTAAAAAAAAAATTAAACCTATTAAAAAAAAAGTTAAACCATATAAA
>Ga0114959_10000133_pt1 | contig 70317 bp, 82 predicted proteins | sample C_130625_EF_Meta_FD_87317 | JGI IMG/M metagenome (GOLD analysis project Ga0114959, IMG submission 87317) | Freshwater microbial communities from Lake Croche, Canada to study carbon cycling - C_130625_EF_MetaG | ecosystem: Environmental > Aquatic > Freshwater > Lake | place: Lake Croche, Canada...
ACGGGCTCCAATCAATTCGGGGAATCGCTGAATGAATTGCAGGTAAGGCAAACGACACAGCCTGGAAATCTCCATGACTACGACGATTGTAGTATCCGCGAACGCTTGGTTCAGGTAGTGGTGTAACTGAGTCTGTCCATCAACATCACCCGCGGGACCTTCATCTTCAATCAAGACGAATGCGTCCATAAGCATGGTAATGCCTACGACAGCAGCTCGAATGCATCGTCTTTGTTCTTCCAAACTAAAAAGAGAGTCATTCGAACTACGCGCATACCCGATTATACGGGTAGTAGGTTGAGCACGCTTAGTACGCTTAGCAGGCTGAGCAGGCTGAGCAGGCTGAGCACGCTTATTTTGAACCATTTTACATTCACAGAAAAAGAAATAAATCCGTTTTTATTTTTGGATTAGAAATCCTCATCCAAAGCAAAGGTGTTTTCAGCTTTTTCGATACCTACACCTGCCTTGGCATATTCGCTGACGCGAGCTTCGAAGAAGTTGGTCTTGTTTGACATGCCGATACGATCCATGAAATCGAAAGGATTACGCGATTCATAAATAGGGCTATACCCGAGCTGGATCAGCAGGCGATCCGCGACGAATTCGATGTATTGTTTCATTAGATCCGCGTTCATTCCCAGCATGTTGCAGGGGATGCTCTCAGTGATAAATTCTTTTTCGATGACGACCGCCTCTTCAACGATCGCCTTGACTACATCTTCAGTGAGCTTGTTCTCTAAGAGTGAATAGAGTAGGATAGCAAACTCGGTGTGCAGACTCTCGTCGCGCGAGATGAGTTCATTACTGAAACAGAGACCCGGCATCTTGGATCGCTCTTTCAACCAGTAAATGGCGCAGAAAGCGCCTGAGAAGTGTAGGCCTTCGACGAGAGCAAACGCTACCAAGCGCTGGGCAAACGAGGCATCCTGATTCGAGATCCACTTACGAGCCCAGTTGGCTTTTTGACCAATGCACGGAATCGTGCGGATGGCGTTGAAGAGATGCGTCTTCTCGGCGGGGTCCGAGATATAGGTATCGATCAATAGGGAATAGGTCTCGGAATGCACCGTTTCCATAGCGATTTGGAAGGCATAGAAGGCTTTGGCCTCGGGAATCTGGACCTCGGTATGGAACCGAGATGCCAAGTTCTCGTTTACAATGCCATCGCTCGCCGCGAAGAAGGCCAAAATGTGTTTGATAAAATAGCGTTCGTTGTCGGATAATTGATTCCAGTCGGCCTTGTCTTTAGCGAGGTCGATTTCTTCGGCAGTCCAGTAAGAAGCCTGGGCTTTTTTGTACATATCCCAGATGGTCTTGTAACGAACAGGGAAAATCACAAAACGTGAGTCATCTTCGTCAACGAGGATGGGTTCTTGTGCTGACATGTTACAGTAACTTTATAATAGATAAGTTTTAAGTCCTTTTTTTCTTGGCACCTTCCTGAAAAGAGATATAAAGACTAGCGAATAAGTGGTATTATAATTAATAGAATGCCGGTTTCTATTATAGCGAGTGTGTTTCCTTTTAAAGATCGCCTATTTATCGGACATGCTGGAGATTTAATAGCTCATTTGAAAGATGACTTGTCGCAATTCAAAGCGAAAACTATAGGGCATACAGTCGTTATGGGCAGAAAAACATGGGATAGCTTACCGGCTTCCAGACGACCTTTACCTGGTAGAAATAACATCGTCATCACGCGAGATATGTCTGCGATTGATATCGAAACAGGATTGCAACATGTCAAGTACATGACCTGGAGCGACTTTCTCAAGTTTTTGGTGCCAGATAAACAATATTGGGTTATAGGAGGGGCTGAAATCTATAGATTATTCATGAGTTTGGCTCCCTCTTCGCCAGCCTACCCTCGAGACCTGTATATCACCGAAGTTTATTCTAAAACTCTAATACAAGAAGGCGATACGGTGTTCCCTGATTTGAATGATGGCTATAAACTGCAAACTGTTTCTGATGAGATCATTGAACCGCCTTATTCATATCGATATCTACATTATACCGCTTCTTCCTCTCACTCTCATCAGACCGAGAAACCGTATCTGGATATATTGCGTCTTGCTTTGTCGGGAAAACCTCGATCGGATCGCACGGGAGTAGGCACGAGAAGTGTATTTGGAGCTCAGTGGCGATTTGATATATCCGAAAGTGTACCCCTTCTGACTACCAAACGTGTACCGTGGAAAGCCTGTATAGAAGAGCTGTTATGGTTTCTGCGAGGAGATACGGATGCCCGCATCCTTCAACGAAAAGGAGTCAAGATCTGGGACGGGAATACATCGCGTGCTTTCCTGGATTCAAGGGGGTTACAAGAGTATGAAGAAGGCATTCTCGGTCCCGGATATGGCTGGGCTATGCGGCATTTCGGCGGCACATATCATCCTCGATTTGCTAATAGTTTGGACCTAGAATCCGGGCTGACTGAAAAGGCCGGTGGATTCGATCAGGTCCAGTATATCTTAGAGGAGCTCCGCACAAATCCTTTCAGTAGACGTATCATGATGAGTTATTGGAACCCATGTGATTTTGACAAGATCGCGTTGTTGCCATGTCATTATTCTTGTCAATTTTATGTTGAAGAAGAATCAGATGGAACTCGATACCTGAGCTGTCATTGGACGCAGCGTTCTCAAGATGTATTCCTGGGAGCGCCTTTCAACGTCTTTAGTTACGCTGTCATGACCTATATTATCGCCGCAAAGACAGGTATGCGACCGAGATCTCTTATCTGCTCAGTGGGAGATCTACATGTATACCAAAATCACATAGATCAAGTACAAGAGCAGTTGAATCGTTCTATGCGGACATTACCCAAGCTCATTCTAGACCCTTCTGTTGCTACAAAAGAGTTCGATGAGATGACGATCGACGATTTTAAAATTGTCGGATATTTCCCTCATCCGATGATTAAAGCACCTATGGCTGTGTAAAAAAAGGGTATTTCAAATCATATATGGTATATAAGGAAAAGAAGCACGATGGTGCTATGCACGAAGGAAGGGTGTCGGAGAAAATGCGGATATACGTGTATCTCTCTATGCTCTGGATGTAATAAGCAATTTTGCTCGTATCATCGTCTAGGAGAATATCATGAATGCGAAAAACAGAATGAAGTGAACAAGAAGAAAATAGAAGACTTACAAAAAAAACTATTGGAAGAATCTACTCATTCTAATCGAGGATTGGATCCGATCTAGATTGTTATTTTTACTTTGAAGAAGACAGACAAGACATAATCATCTTACCGATCTTGCCGTCCTTCTTCACCATACGATTCGTCTCGGGGTTCAGGATCTTATCAGGGTTTACGGGCTGCTTCTTATCATTGGTGGAAAGCATAACCTGCTTCCCGATCTTACCATCGACCTTGACCATCCGGCCGGTAGCCGGGTTCAGGATCTTATTATCGGTAGGGTCAGAGAAAGACTCGGTCACCTTTGTCACAACTACATTCTCGTTCTCGTGCTGCAAAAGCGCCTTACCGATCTTACCATCGACCTTGACCATCCGGCCAGTAGCCGGGTTCAGGATCTTATTATCGGTAGGGTCAGAGATAGACTCTGTCGCCTTTGTCACAACCACAACCTCGTTCTGCATAACCAGCTTACCAATCTTACCATCGATCTTGACCATCCGGCCAGTAGCCGGGTTCAGGATCTTGCTGTCGTCTGAATTAGACTTGGTCTCGGACTTGGTCTTGGTCTTAGTATCCGTAGTCGAGTTTGAGAGTAGGAGCTTACCAATCTTGCCGTCCTTCTTCACCATCCGGCCAGTAGCCGGGTTCAGGATCTTATCAGAAGTGTTCGTCTGGGTAGTCGCCATCTTGCTTTTTGCAGGTTTGGGAGTATCTGTTTTCAAATATGCTCATGAACTGGAAAGTTTGTTATTTGATTATTTAAAGGTCAAAATCCATTTTTTTTATTACGATAAAAAAGTTTACAAAAGCGATACTAACTTAAGTAGTATATGCATATGGTAGATAGGATATGGCAACTCAAGTTACACAGATGACTTCCACGATTCGTTCTGCGTTGTGGTCTAAAGCAATGCTGCCTTTTTTAAAATGGAATCTATCAACTGAAACAACATATATCTTAGATCCATTAAGTGTAGTAATCGTTTTAGCCTCGAATGCATACAAACCTATCGGAACAAAACTGAGTATATCGAATGGCAAGATATGTCTTCATGATTGCAGTATGCTACAGAGTACTGTGCGAACCATTTATGGAGATACAAAGACAAACGTAAAACTTCTTCATTATCCTATTATATACGCATGCAAACACTTCATGCGTAAACCTCGGTCAGCTGATATCACCTATCTGTTCACTAAAGCTATCAAAGGTCTGGAGAATCTTAAGCATACGTATCATGAAGAAAGAGAGACTAGAGCTGCCATCAATACATATATCAACATCATACAAACGTGTTTTGAAAGAGAAAAAGAAAGAGAGAGAGAAAAAGATAAGAAAAGTCCATCCCAGACAACACAAGGCAGCCAAAACACAGGAAGCGATCTAGACACTATCCAGTTTTTGGATATGCTTCTCCGACTCAACGTAAATGAAGTGCTTCAAGATCAAGGTGAACAAACCACAACAGCTGATGTAAAATCAAATCTATTTGAAGAATTCCATAAGTCTTGGGATCAAAATCGAATTGGAATTGCGATAGGGATTATTAAAGAACTTGAAAATGCATCTCCTTTAGCGCGCGACAATTTATTTATGTCTTTGGACGCATTTATGAACTGCATACACGAGATGACAAGACAAAAATCAGATGCCATGTTCCAAGTACGGTAATGATTTTGACAAAAACAATAGGTGCATTATTTTGGAGGTTTTTTTTGTGTAGCGTATATATTGTCTTCTAGATAAAGTAAACATAGCATGGCCTTGACGACATCATCTCTTGGCAAGTATAAAATAAGCTATCTTGATGCCGTATCTACCCAGCTTGTTGATACTGTTATTACAAAGCAAATCGCCGCTTTGAATGACCAAAACAACAATGCGAGTGATCTCTTCATTGGAGCTACTGGAAAGATTGTTATGAATGTTGGTGGATCCAATTCCCTTGGTATCTATAATTCCAATGCATCCACCGTCGTCGCTGCTACCAATGGCCAGGCTCTTCAATTCTTGCCTGGAGACATTTACAGCACGATGGTACTCGGTAGCATTACGCTAACCCAGACACCTAGCGCCCAAGTCATTACCACTGCTCAGCCTATGCTTAATATTGTTACCGATTTGCAGCTTAGCGGTAATGAAGTCATCAGCGGAGATCTTCTAACCTCGGGTGCTGTCGTATCCTCATCTATGAATATTCTTCGTGATTTCACCTCTGCGCGTGTGGGCTTCGGTTTCCGTGTAACAGATAACAGCAATCTCGAACTCATCAAATACGATAACCGAACCAACTTGACCAAGCGAATTGCTCTCTTTGGAGGAGGAGATGGTACTGGCTCCAATGATACAAGTGCGTTTGATTTGGCAATTGGCTCCAACAACTACAATCAAATTAGCAATGGCCTGTCTCTGGCAGCTAACCCCTGGCTGGGTGTAGGTGGATCGAATATCTGCTACAACTTCGCCGGTAATGTTGGTGTTCAAACATACAATCCAAGCAGCTTGTTTACAGTAGCCAACTCGACCTTACCTTTGATCTCAAATGTCGATCCATTCCTCGTTTGCGATGCAAGCAATAATCCTTTCTTAAAAGTCAAGAAGAATGGGTATGTCGGTATCGGGGTGGCCTCGCCATCGAATGCCCTCCAAGTTGCAGGCAACATCCAGGCCAGCGGAGATATATCTACAGCCGGGTCTTTCTTAAGTACTTCTGATGAACGTGTCAAGACGGATGTCGTATCTGCTAATATTGATGTGTGCTATGATCAGATCAAGAACCTGCCTCTGCGCCAGTTCAAGTGGAAAGAGGGATATGCGCCTGGATTATCAAATCAGGATACTATCGGGTGGATTGCCCAAGAAGTCAAAGAGGTGATTCCGCAAGCAGTGTCGATCATGCCTCAAGCAGGTTATGAAGATTTCCATTTGGTGGATCTAACGATGCTTGTGAAAACCTTATACGGTAGTGTTCAGAAACTGTCGAAAAAAGTAGAGGATCTTGAAGCTAAATTGGAGTCTAAATAGCAAACGCAATAGGAATGCTACCAACAATGTTTTTACAAATATAGGTGTATACTTGATCTACTGTAACATAATCCGTGCTTTGTAGAGAAACGCGTGATCTAAACTCTTCTTTTTCGTCAATGCTGTTTACAACACTATAGTCGATATACTGATCTTGAATTGATCTAGTAAGAGAAAATTCATACTCCTCTTTTTGCATTCGAGTATCATCCTTGATTTCTTGATAGAGTCTCGAATTATCCAAGTTCATCTTTACACGGACTACATAAGGAGTATTAATCGGTGGCAGTTCGCCATTTTTCACAGAAATTAGTACCGATGCTTCGGCATGGTTGATGATTTCATTCCGAAGAGCTTCCATGGCATTAGTACGTGCCTCCGTATGATCCATACCTACGTGGATGTCATGTGCATATCGATCAAAAATCGCCTGAACACGTGGATCTTCTTCTCTTAGCTTATTGATAATTTGGAGAATGACATACTGATTATCATTCATGTTGGACAACATATGATGTTGATTTGAATTGAATGGCTCGAATTCTGTTGTAAGCAATAAACAAGCAATCAATAAATATAAAATGATTCCTACAAAGACAGCTAAGGATACGAGCTTCATTACAAGAATGTCATAAAAAAATCATATGAAAATGAAAGACCTAAGGTAATTGTACAATGGGATATAGATTACAAAAGTAATGTAAACGGAAAGGAATATGGGCATAAAGAGGACTATTTCTTTTTCTTGGGAGCATCTAGTTTGACAGCATCAATCACAGATTGAATCTCTTTTCTAAGGAAATCCATATGATCTTGATTATGTGCGTGAATCAACACGGTGTTCCTGATCGGTTTACCATTGTCAAAACAGGCTCCTTGCGAAATATCTGGATTAGGTCCAAAGACCCAAATAAGGATAGCGATATCATAAATAAGGATAGCGGTATCATAAAAGGCATCATAAAAGGCATGTGTTTTCAGCAAGTTGATAAATCTTCCGATTTTGCGTTTGTCCCATGTTTGAGGCAACTCGAGAATTTCTCGAACGACAGACAGCCAATACGGACAGTTGTAAAACTGATTTTTCTTTGAGAAATGTTTAGGCGAAACATGTGCAAGATCTATATTGGTATAGATATATTGCAGATCAGGGTTCTTGCAAACTTCTTCAATGTGTTTCTCAAACTTTTTTTTTTCTTGTAATGCTTTGCGAGTAGTCCAATAATAACCCTGCTTGTTACCTTCTTCGTCATAAAAGTAAACTTTAATGAAGTATTTTTTTGGTTTCTCAGAATCTTCTTTTGGTTTTTCAGAATCTTCAAGATTGACAAATGTCAGATTTAATTCTTCCGGGTCAACACGCTTTCCAGTTACTGGATTTCCAGCTAAAGGAACAGTAAACTCTCCAAAGGTAATCGTTTGAGTGGCCTCCATTGTTGTTTTTCTTGGGTAAATGTAATAGAAAAAGAAATAAATCCATTTTTAGTTTTACTTTCAAGCCACGTTTCTCAAGCAAATTTGATCCCATTCACTACGACACATGGGGCATCGAGTTAATGTTTGATGATCATTGGAATGTTTTTTCAATTTTAAAGCACAGTGAATATGATAAACATGCTTATTAGATGACTGAGGACATACCACATACAATCCACTTTCGATATCCTCGTTACAAATAGTACAATCTCGACTTTCATCAAGTTGTATTTTTGGAATGAGATTCATTATTGTAGAATGAATACTTTCCCATAGTTGATGGGTTTTAGTAAATACGCTTTGATATTTTTCAACGCACTCAAGTACTACATTGTAGTTATCTTCATTTGGAGATACATTGAATCGTAGGTCTTTATTGGTTCTTTCCATACAATCAACTGGCAATTCAGACATATGATGATCAATTTGTTTCTTAATATCAATTAACTCTTTGAACAATTGTTTGCAGTTCGTTTGTTGATTAAACGATAATTTTTCAAACGCATCTGATACTAATACTACAGACAACCACGACGACTCTTCTTGTGTAAGAAAATGCGAAGGCCAAAAATCATAAATAACTATTCCAGTGCTACTAGGTTTCATGTATCGCATCGTATCTAAATTAAAAAGAAGAAGTCTTTCCGTTTTTTCCTTAAGTGGAAAAGACGCGATAATGATCCGTCATATATTCTCTACAGGTAGGACATTTAAAAGGCATATTAGAAGCTTTTTTTGTTTTATACCAGGTATAAGCACATTTGACATGAAAGTGATGTAAGCATTGTGATTGTCGAGGACACTCTACATATACGCCTTCACACACTTCGGTGCAGATAGAACAATTTTCATTGGTAGGTTTTTTATGAACAACCACCTGTTCTAAGACTTCACAGTAAAAAGGTACTATAGTCGTAATAAACGAGATAATCGGAAATAAGAGAGTAATTTTAAAGGTTTGCCTTTGCGATGCATCTCTTGTTGATAATGCCAAATCTTTGTTGTTAATAAAGTATATGTTTTTCGTTTCTTTATCCAATGTGCTGTTTATTCTTGTACATACATCACGAATTTCCTGAATACGTTGTTCATGTTCCGTTTTCTTGTCGGAGAGGGTGTAATTTTTGCTGTTTAATATCATTGTTAATTCAATCAACATGACATTTGCAGTATTGTATATAGGTTTGAAATTCTTAAACAATAATTTTCCATCTTTGTCCTCTTCAACTTCAATATGATACTTACGATTGGCTGGTATGGACCTAATACATATACTCATATTGACGGATCATCATAGTCTTTTTTCTTATTGGTAAATTTCCTTTTTTATTTTATTGTCTAAATAATGAAATTGAGCCCTCCGAAAAATTTGTCTCGAAACGCGTTTAATTCAACGTATCGAGTAAATGTTTTTTTCACTTTTCGCGATTCATGAGTAAGTTCATCAGCACGAGTATTCTGATCACGATAAATATGTCGAATACCGATAAACTCGAAGTTTCGAAAATGTGAAATGGTTTCTTCTAACAGAGTTTGCAAGTGCGGTTTATTCGCTTTCCAAGCACCGCGTACTTGTTCAACGACCAGTTTGGAATCCCCTTCTATGACCAGATGGCGAATATTCAAAGATTTAGCCATCTCCAATCCATGAATTAATCCGTTGTATTCCGCTTCATTATTCGTCGCTTTTTTGAAATATCGGCCTCCTTCAAGAACGATTGAACGTTGTCCATGAGAATTAACTGGACCGTATATAACAGCTCCAGCTCCAGCAGAACCCGGGTTCGGATTTGCTCCGCCATCAAATCGAAGAAGATAACATTGTTCATGATTCCACTTCAAGTTTGGTTGAAATGCATATACAGTATGGTACGAATTCACAATATCGGACATGCCGAGAATAAATGCCTCTGCTTCACCTATCGTATCAAATGATTTAAAGACAGCTCCTTTATATCCTTTTGTAGCTTCTTGACACTCTTTCCAAGTCATTATTCCAACATCTCGTCCACGTACAACTGCGTAAACCTTCATTACTTTGATTTATCTATATACATTAATATAGACCCATTTTTCATGAAGAGACTAAAAGAACGAGAATTGCTAGGAAAAGGCAGTTACGGCAAAGTATTCCGTGATACAAACTCTCAATACGTTGTCAAAGAAATGAAGTTGTGGGAGGATCCTAAAACGCGTGAACTATCAAATGTGAATCTCCGAGAAGCGGTGATTTTGAGTTCAATTCAACACCCTCATCTGATACGCTGTTCTGAAGTAATATGTGGATCTCGCATTCTGTCAATTAAAATGGAATATGGAGGCGTGACATTAAGAGAATGGCTCAAAGAGAGTTCCCATGATGAAAAACACGAATACATACCGATATTCTTTCGGCAATTAGTTGATGTGGTATATTATCTTTGGAAACAGGGTATTCAGCATGTAGATATTATGCCAGATAATATTCTTATACACGAAGGAGTATTGCGTCTAATCGATATTGGTATGTGTTCTTTTCGACTGGGATTAGATGCGGATGGCAAAGGGATTTGGTCTGATGCTTTCGGCACATGGAGCTTCACTGCACCAGAAGTCGTTTGTATGGATAGAGTCACTGACCAGACTCCTGTTTGGAATCTGGCGCTAATGGGATCCTTTATGTGGACAGAAGTGAATCCGGTCGAATCTGAAGCGGAATCGCTATCTCGTAAAGGTATATCCCGTGTTTTGCGCGATTTTCGAAATGAGCTATGGACTTTGTACCTTCAAGAAAAACCGTGGATGGCAAACGACGAACCGTGGATGGCCTACTTTAATCAAATGACCGCATGGGAGTCATCAGAACGAATGTCAGTCAAAGATGTTTATCAGATCGTATGCAACACTTTGATGCATCAAAGCGTTACGAACATTCCTATTTCAATCAAATCGGATAATAGTATTATTCCAAATATTCCAATTCAGTGTATGAATCGAATTCAATCCCGTGTTGTTCCCTATGCGTATTGTCTATGGCAATCACTCACTAAGCAACAAAGAGAATTTGATGTATTAATTGTCACTGCGTGTTTGGCATGGGGACAATTACTCATAGATATGCTGGATGATCGGATCATACAAAACTGGGCAGATATCATGGAAGTCGATGCACGACAACTAACAATCTGTATGGTGGAGATAGCTCAGCAAAAAGAATGGAAAATGTTATTCTTATAAATCATCCCAAGAAAATGCGTATGAATATGTATACAAGCCCGAGCAAATTCACAACAATTGCTATAGTCAGTATAATTTCTATGCAAGAATACGATCTATTGGATCTCTTGAGGGGCGGGACTTCGGGGATACTCAGACGTGCTTCATACATATCTAGGCGGATATATGGCGATTCTTGTGCATCTGTGTCTAAGCTATTTTCCAGAATCGGATTCATCATATTGGATAAAAATATTGGGTAAAAGATATATCCTTTTTTTACAAGCACTCCAGCATGTTCTTCAATGTCGAGGAGCCGTTTACTTTATTGATCGAAGAAACCGCGAATTGTCGATTAGAATGTAGAATAAAAGACCGGTGCGCATGGGTTCAGTTTGTTTATAGTCAAGGTCATGTTACGTCGACTGATGATTCGGTTTTATTGTTACAGATAATAGAAGACCGTATTATTCGTTGTGATTACGGAATAGTGTCAATTATACAGTGGATGTGTCCGATCAATGTAGATATAGAACCCTATACAAAACTCGGTTATTCCGCCGACGAAATAAGGATATGGGATGGTGTGCTCAAAGGATACCATATGATTAAATTTATCGGCTAAGAAAAAGACTCCGTTGAACCACTCGAATACATCCACTGTATGAATTGATAAAACTCTTTTACAAAAGCTACTTGTCGTTTCGTATTTGGGCTCAGGGGAGGAATGACATCATGACATTGATAATAATGACGTGTATCATGGGTGTACTGTATAAAACGCAATATGTCTTCTATATCATATTGTGAATAGAGCACTGTCAGAATTCCGGCGACATATACTCCAGTGCGACCATGACCCTGTGCGCAATGTAAGTACACCACACGCTTTTCTATCATGATCATACCGATAATAATGGCGACATTTTTCATGAATTCTGCTTTTGTTGGTGTACTCTGATCAATCATAGGCGTATGCAGAAAGCGGAAGTCATTCCCAGTAATGGACTGAATCTGATTACGACGAAGAGTATAAGCATAATCTTCATATTTGGGAAAATACGGATGAATTACAGTACTACATGCTGTCTCACATTGGGGTGGTAACTCGGCTTGTAAACAGACAAACGTATCAATGCCATCTTCGACAATATGGCGCAAATTTTCTAAGGCTTCGTCTTCTGTAAAATGGGTGATTCCATCTTGACCAGGATATCCTCCGCACATAAGGTAACCCGGCAATACCCAGTTGGCGTAATGACTTCCGATTTGTTTTGATGCTCGAAGTTCAGGCTTTATTGTTGTTGCGGCATCAATTTGCTCTAATAATTTAAAATACGTTTCCATAAATGATGCTGGAATATACAACCGGATATATATAAAAAACGAGTTTCTTTTAAATCTATTTTGTTTGCGTCTTATGTAATGATAGATGATAGATGAGTACTTGTCTTAATTTTACAGAAGACGAGGACTCAATCGATAATACTATTCGCCCTATTAGACCACCTGATTTATCATTATTAAACGTCACAGGGGTTGATATTATCATTCATATAGATAATCGAATTCACTTAACACAACAAACATTAATGGCACTCCGAAATGGCGCTATAGACTATATGCACAGCTTATTCTCGCCTGTAGAAATATGCTGTTTTTATGACAATTCAATGTGGTGGAATGTTGCATATACCTATAGTCGTCTCGGCTTTATACCGACTGATTTTCAGATATGGAAAGACAAGATGTTTCTTCATTATTATCCACCTCTAGAAATGTATATGATTCTTCCTGTATCATTTTCGGAAAGCACCTCTAAAAAAAAGGACGAAAAGGACTTAAAGACAAGTTACACTATAACTGATAATAGCAGCACTTCAACCGCTTCGATATAAATCGCATTCTCATAACCTAAATACTAACTAATGGAATCCTTTTCTAAGCCATGCAACACATTCATTCGAACAATCCAAACGGAAACGTTTGACCAGTTTATCGAGTTTGTTAAAACGCAGCCTGATACTACTGGCGTAGATATGGATAAGTTGAAAGGACTACATGAACTCTTCCTGACTAGTGTCTTTCCTCAAAGCCCCACAAAAAGGACGACAAAAGCATCAAAAAAACAATTTGATGATAAGGATAAGGAAAAAGAATCTGTTGCTAAAGAGAAGAAACCTCGCAAACAAAAAGATGGACCTCGCTCTGCTTATAACGACTATATCAGTAAGCAGATGTCGTTGATCAAAGAAGAATATCCGGAGATTGATTCTCGCAAACGAATGACCATGGCTACGGAGCGTTGGAACAAACAAAAGTCTGAGAAGACTGAAGCAGTCGTTTCGATTATTAAGACTGAAACGAGCACTAATTAAGTTACTATCAGTTTAATACGAGGATTGTTTGACTTTCTTTTTTGTTTAGGAGACTTAAGATTGCGTGTTTTAGGGACACATAGACTTATTGTTTCTTTTTTCGGAGAACGAGATGCACCTCCTTTTATTTGTAAATTTTTCAATTTATTTTCTATATCTGCTGATGTATTAACTTGAGTCCCATTAAATACATCTAGACTATTAATTTCATAGATATACTCATTATCTGATAATGTAGATGCTGGTGCTGCTACAGGTGCTGCTCCAAGTCTTGCTGTTGGTACAGGTCCTGCTGTTAATCCTGATGCAGGTGATGCAGGTGCTGATGAAGCTGATGATACTGCTGCTGATCCAGATGCTGATGCTACTAATCCAGGTGCTGTTGATACAGGTGCTACTGATCCAGGTGCAGTTGATCCAGGTGCTGTTGATACAGATGCAGTAGATACTACCGAGTTTTTAGGATCTATATAATGATATTCTTGCATATTTTTTATAATTGCAATTTCTCTCTCCTTCTTCTCTTTTAAAAGGGTGTATTCCTTATAATTACTTGCAAACAGAAGACAGTTTGCAAGAACTGGTGGGCTCCCGCAATCATTTTTAAGCTTCTCTAATTCTTTCTTAAATGTCGCTAAAAACAGGTTTTGTGATAATATATCACTTTCAGCACTAGTAGTAGAATCATTGTATATTTGCCCTATATCAACATATGTCAAATAGTCATTATTATATAATCTCTTTAAAATACCATAATCTTCATTTTCTTGAGATGACCATTTTCGTATATGGTCTGCTTGTAAAGCTTTTGGTATTATGGTTTTCTTTACGATGATGTTCTCTTTTAGGTTTGTAAAGAGATCTTTCTTCTCTGTGAGTGACATCCCCGTATTATCGCAAATGCAACAATTGTATATCGATAATAAAATAGAATATTCTAAAAAGTAGTTGCGAAGACTCAAACAAATTTTTTCAGATAATCCCTTTATATCATGACTAAGCTGAGTCTCACTTTCATATACATGATGAACGTCTTCTATAAAATGTTTTATATATTCTAAAGCAGCTGTAGTAAGTACAACTACATTCGATTCACTTAACTCAGGAGTAAAATTATATCGTAAAAGAAGAGTATAATATTTCAAAAGATCACTGTATTTTGGCTGTGAAGATCCAGAGCCAAAAATGGTCAGATAATTATCTGATACCGAATCTTCATTAATCCAACACATCTTTAATATCGAGTATTCTATAGGAAGAGCAACATCAACATCATAAGGAGGGTATATGTTTGTAAAATGTGCGTCGTCATCCGGTTTTGTTTCAAATGGCTTAAAATAAGCAAAGCCCCATGATACAACCTCATATTCCTTTTTAGCAGAATCGTATAGTATAGGGTACAAATATGGTAGTAATACACAAATATAGTCTTTTTTGGATAGAAATTCTTCTTTACATTTATCTAAAACAGTTTCGTATATTTTTTGTAGTTCCTTTACACTAGGAATACTATTCATCTACAATACTGTTATATGGCTATATTTTATTTACACCTAATATGTTGCAAGATTGTTTGAATATTCTATGATATATTCTCGTAAAGTAGTATTCGCATAATCTATTATTTTACTTTTAGCTTCTTCTATATTTTTACCCTGTTTTAATTCGTCTAAAAATGTTATAAAATCATTTAATGGTGGATATTTAAAATCTGCTTTAATATTGTTCGTATTGTTTTTCGCGATGTCTTCTATCTTTTTCGTTTTACTTCCAAATAAATAATTCCACATTGTAATTTTACTCGCTATGTTATCATCCATGTTATGCTTTTCTGTGTCAATAATCGTTTTAATGTCAGCTTTTGTTGATTTTATATCTTCTATCTTTTTCTGTATAGAATCTAATACTATGTATTCTGCTGGTATATATAATAGAGGATCTCTTAACGATTTAACATCTTTACTTATATCATATTCTAATTTGAATTTCTTGAATGGCAAAACAGTCTTTTCAAGACCGAAATGTGGAGCTTTCATGATTATAATCATATGATCTGGATACATCATACATTTGTATTTGCTGTAATGTTTACTGAATACGTCTAGTTGTACAGATGCTTCCACGATATCTATCGCTTTATCTAGTGGATCAATGGATACCTCCATCGTTGAAGCCGCTTCCACGATATCTATCGCTTTATCTAGTGGATCAATGGATACCTCCATTGTTGAAGCCGCTTCCACGATATCTATGGCTCGATCTAGTGGATCAATGGATACCTCCATTGTTGAAGCCGCTTCCACGATATCTATCGCTCGATCTAGTGGATCAATGGATACCTCCATTGTTGAAGCCGCTTCCACGATATCGATGGCTCGATCTAGTGGATCAATGGATACCTCCATTGTTGAAGCCGCTTCCACGATATCTATCGCTTTATCTAGTGGATCAATGGATACCTCCATTGTTGAAGCCGCTTCCACGATATCTATCGCTTTATCTAGAACAGGATCTGATTCATCTGACATTTTATATATATTTTCTTTTGCATATGCTTGAACTATTAGTTGTAATGCTCTTTCGGGAATTGGTGTTGAGGGTGTTGAGATAGTATATACAGTCTGTGCAATAAGTTGTGTAATAGTAGGAGTAGTAGGAGTAACAGACATCTATATTAATTACAACATAATATTATACTTGACATTACGACACGATTCATCAAAAAATCGAAAAAATTAAAAAATGGGTAATTTCCTAATCCATACTTCTCATCGTCTTCAAAAACAAAAATGCCCAAGAGTAAGAGCAAGAACACCAAGAACACTACTTTATCGGAGTTATCTTCTGAAGAGCTGTTCCGTCTGCTTCGCTCCACTGTCATTAAAGAAACGGTCAGTAAGATCATCGATCAGATTACTTCCACTCTCCCCGATGGAGGTTCTCAACAAAAGATTGTTGATGCTATCAACAATGTGAAACACGATGAAGTTGCTAAACTCAGTGCTTCTAAAACTTCGACTGAGAAAGAAAAGAAAGAGAAGAGGACCTCTATTTACAATTTGTTCCTCTCGTATTTCGCTAAGATACAAGGTTTGAAAGTAGCAAGCCCCAAACTCAACCAAGCTATCAAAGAGCTGTATGACTCGAAAAATACAGCAGTAAAAGACATCTTAACTGCTCTTTTAGAGTATATTCGTCAACCTGATAACTCATCTGATGAGTATTCCGTCGAGCTTCGAAAGCTCAATATCACCAACTTATGGCAGATTGCGGAAGCCTTGCATAAAGATGGTCATCCGATTAACGAAAATTTGGCCAAAAATGCGTTTGACATGATCAGCCAAATTGAGTTCAAATACCCAGCTGAGCAAGATGATCAACTCAAGCCGACAGAGGTTATTCAACCCGAGTCGGTGGAAGAAGAACAGCCCCAGCCTATTAAGGAGGAATCCCAAAAGGCAGCACGGGCCACAACCCAACCGAAAGGTAAAGGGAAAGGCAAAGGCAAAGAAAAGCCCGAAGTCGAGTCGCAAGACGAGGCTAAGGTCATAGTTCCTGCCAAACCCCGAGCTTGTATCCAAGTATCAGATGATTCCGATGAAGAATTATCTGATGACGATACTCCGATCATACGATCATCCAAGAAAGATAAATCTGCCATCACGGCATAGATATCTCATCCGAGATCGGACTCCATTCTTTTTATTGTTTTTTCGTCTTCGCATAGTATAAGCGAGCTCCCACCCATGTTTTATTACGCTCTTTTTCTTTTCGTAGTTACACTCTCTATTTATATAGCTCTATATCACTTTCATGTCAATCCCACTCTACTTTACCGTAAAAGTCAGCCGCCGATGTTCATGACCGCTGAACAAACGAAGCAGTTCATCATGCACGACGCAGATGAGTTTTTCCTTACACTTAGTGATGCCGATATCTATGCACGCATGACTTTACTATCAGACCATAAACAGGGGATACACGGAAATCGAGCTGTCTACGGACACGGAGAGGAGGAGGAAGAAAGTCGCGCTGAACGACGAGGAGAGGGGCGCGCCGAAAGAGGGACACATTTCGGTCATAGTGAAATATTGCATACCACTGCCGAGCAAGAACAAGAGCTTCGCGATGGTTGGACTCTATCCGATTATATCGTGTCAGCCGGCAACAGCGCTTTGTCTTTCACTATGCAAGAACAAGAGGAGATCCGAGAAGCAGTACGCGTAATCGACACTATGCAAGGTCTTCGAGAGCTAGCGGATATTCCCTGGGTATTCGCATTAACTCAAAGCCCTTTTTATGAGAACGGTCTGCCTCATACTCGCGGAAGCGTCATCTTTCTAACACGAGGCGGATGGAGTGCTCAGTCTTTGCAGGGATTGCTCATCCATGAAAAGGTACACGTATATCAACGCGTTAAACCCGACGAAACAGAGGCATGGATACGATCACATGGATATACACGAACGAATATCGCCCGTTCCGAATATCCTCTCATCCGCGCAAATCCAGATCTAGACAAATCGATTTATAAAGACGCTGAAGGTAATATAATGATTTCAGCCTACTCCTCTGATAAACCATCTAGAATTACGGATGCATCGTCAAATGGAAGCCACGAACATCCATTTGAAGCGATGGCTTACTTCGTTTCTCGCTTCAAGAAGCTTCGATAGTGTGTGTATAATGCCTGTCATCAGTGCAAAATACATTTTACAATTATAAATACAGATGACACGTATAGGATCCATTGGAGGAAATTTGATCATGGGTATTTTAATGCTCGTTCTAGCATCCATGGTAGTGTCTGTATGCAATCAAGCACAACTAGCTGCTTTCGACAAAAAAGCTGGAGAATATCAAGCGGATTGTGGTGTAAGTCCCATGTCAATCTATAGCCTTCAGATATTTGCGTCCCTTATGATTGCATTAAGCACGATTATCATATTGGTAAATGGATTTTACTTGTACAAACAAAAATAAGCGTGCAAATAATTTTTTTTTTAAGTGTTCCATAAAGTAAATGAATCATACATACGTATGGCTTTCAAAATCTAATCAAAATCTGACTAGCGAACAACTCGTCGATTGCTATTTTGATCCTTCCGGCAATATGATTTGTGCTACCAATCCGGGAAACTGGGTAGCACAAATGACACAAGATAACAATCTTGACACCGATTCATTAGGAGATATACCCGACGATTCGGGACAAAATGCATTAGATATCATGAACATAATGACTCCTTCATATGATATGCATCCATTAAAATTACCAGGTGACCCACACTTGGCATGGCAGCAAGTGGAAGGTGTTTCCACTTCTGGCTCTAGTAATGCACCAACATGTACCTCTTATAATTCATATATGACTTCTATTTCAGGACCGAATAGTCTAATGAATAGCAAATTACATCCTCCTGTTGAAAAAGGTGCTCCATGGAACCCCGACGGCGTACCTGCAACCACTTCCCGTGTATTTCCACCAAACTACACACCGCCAAGTTGTCGATGATCTAGTCTTTATACACGCGACGTTCGTACCATAACACAGGATAGCGTTCACTTGGATTCTTATACATAATTTGATAATATCCGGGTAATTTTGTCTGAATCATAGGCAGATTATTATGTGTATTCGGCTTATTTTTATATTGTACTATATAACTCTCTCCTTCATACGAGCCCACATAGTAATTGTAATACATAGTAATTTTAAAACCATTTAATACATATCTTCCTTGTGGAATTAAACTGTCTTTTTCGAACCCAAAGAACATATTAAACGATTTGCCTACTGCATGGGGACCCGTGATATCTAAAACATTTCGACCATAATACCGATTATTGATATTAATGATTATATCGTCGATCATATATTTAATCAGCGGATGCTGCGGATAGGCTGCCATAAATGCGTTATATAAGTACCCTCCTCGTCCAGTACCCTCCCAATCAACAGGAATAATAAATTCATCGTCTTCACTAACAACATCATCGATAGGAATAAGATATTTATGACTAATATCATTGTATACACCTCCGTATTCATGTATAATTAAAAGTCTGAATAAATCCGCTTTATAAGCACCTGGTATCAGAGACCTATATGCTTTCAAATAATGTGGACATTTCTTTTCAACAAAACGTTCACATTCATTATCATCGAAATACACACATGTATAGTCTGATATGTTGACCATAACCACCTCTCGAAATTCAGATGGCATCTCATTGAATGATAGAGGCCCAGTTCTATAGAGGATTCTAGGTATTTTTTTTGATTCTTTTGGTATTTTTGGGTAGATCTTATCGAAATCATTAAACTGGGTTATAACATTTGTGTTTGTAGCCGAATTTGTCGTATATGGCTCTATATCTATCGTATAAGAACAATGAGTGTAACATATTATTGCTATGGATAACAATAAAAATACAGAAATCAACATCTCATTGGAACTCATTATCAGTCCTCTTCTACGATGGTAAAATATATTTCGTCGAGACTAACAAAAAAAATAGTATAAATATAACCAATACATGTCTCTTCCTTTTCCTCAGTCTCAGCCTAAGAACACATCATGTCAGTGTCAACCGGGTAAAACCCTTGTTTGGAGCTCCCAAGGAACTCTCGAATGCCAAGCTGCTTATCCTGTATACGAAGAAATGGCTTTCTCCAACATCAAGTCTACTTCTTCTCCTTTTATGACAACAGAAACCCCGCTCAAATCTACTCAAGCGCAAGTCCCCAAAATAACAACAGCCGTTGCAACAATGAACGTAAAATCAGATCAAGACGTATCAAAAAATGTAACAGTAGAAGGCTTCGGATGTGCAGATGGTGGCAATATTATCTACGGAAAATACAATTAACAGCTCCGTTTGCCACGACGAGGAGACCGTTTCGGGCTTTTGCGGGGCGACTTGCGGGGTGACTTCCGGGGCGACTTGCGTGACCGATGCTTATGACGGCGAGGAGATGAACGGCGTTTCTTCCCACCAGCTAGAAGTTCCAACTTTGCCGGGTATTGCAAAGAGTCTAAAACATTCGCAGAAATAGACTGATTAATTAATTCAGTAGGATTTCCTGACATGATCTTTTCTTAAGTAGTATATTTTTTTTTATTTCATGGTTTGTATAATTCTGCTATTGTATCAAATAATTTGCATGTATATTCCTTTCCAGAAGGAACATCAATATAGTCTTTCAAAAACGTTCTACAATTATCGATCATAAGTCTCCTTTCGTTTGGATTATTGTGATAATAATGAACATTCGGTCGGATAGAATTCCATTCCTGAATGTCGACATAATGTTCCTTTGGTTTCCAATAGGGATAGTACCATGACTCCATGTTACTCGACTTCTTAAATAGTATTGAGTTAGATCCCATTACCCATATAGGTCGGTCCCATGCACATGTATTCCCGTCTATTGATAATACGGATTGATATTTAATCTGATCGTGGAAAAACATCGGAGCGGATAACACCCGTTTAGCAAAAGAGTGTCCTATTGAATCTACCAAATCTTCTTGAGACATTTGACACACATGTGTGATATGGCATTTTGCAATGTCTCGATTCCCAGATAGACTCCATAGGCATGCTTGAATTCGCTCGTTTTCTAATGGATTTTGATGACCGGTGCTACTACCAACAAAGACAGTAGCTGGGAGTTTGGCTTCAAACGGATACGTATCTTTCGCGAGGTCTATTCCTTTTCCAGAGTAGTTTGCCATCTGATACATATCCGGCATCAGTGCTACTTGTTGGTCGCGGTATTTAGAAAAGACTAGACAATTGGTATCATCCTTTTCATATATCATGTCATCATAAGAGACTCGATAACACCCGCTTACATCGTTTTCACACATAGGAACAACCGACTTGATGTAATCACATACTGTACGGATTCTAATTCCAAAATCCTCCTTTTTAGGCCGGGTACTATATACATCATATTCATTTGTGGACTTTCTCTTTGAAATAACAATTGCATCGTCTTGTATGGTGTTATTGTCATCTCGGTCTTCGAGGGATCTCCATGGCTTGACATATTTCGCGTTTTTCTCTGCGGCGCTATGTATCAGGGTACGAATATCCGATTTTATGGTAGGTTGATATGACATATATAACTTATTAATAAGAATTGATAAAAAGAATTACCAAATACACGTAGTGGCAATGTTTGGGAAAAAGAATTACCAAATACACGTGGTGGCGTATTCGATGTTTTTGTTTGTCAACTCTTCTTAAGCATTAAGAGGAGAAGGCGCAGCAGTAGATACTTCCGAAGATGTAACCGGAGGCATCATTTTGTGGGAACCAGGTTTCTTGAAAGCACTCTTATCAAAGGATAACTTTCCAAAGGCTTTGGAAATAATGGATTGGAAACGTTCTTTTTCTTGGGTTTGAAGATTGGTTTGTTCTTGGTTTGTATTTTTTTCTTGAATTTCTTCGGTCGATTGAGGGACTGTAACACTTTTTTGAGATGTAATTTTTTCAAAGCGATCGTTCAAAAACCTCATCGAAAGCTCACATGCTTTTTTGAAACAATAAGCATCCCAAGAGGTAATCCAAATCCAGACTTTATTGGTAGGGCGATCGTGCCACATGCATACATCAACATCGGAATCGATGTGATTGACGCGATCTTTTACGCGTTTAGTGATTGCATACAACACGTCTTTTGACACATTAGGTCTCTTGGAATTGGGATCTTGATCGGGAACATCAACGATACAGTCAGGTTCAGTATCACGCGGCGGAGTGCACACGGCTTTGGTCTGAATGTTTTCGGTTGATTCTTGCTGATCCATAGATGAAAATGAGTTAGTAAGCAAAAATCCGTTTTTTTTATGCTGTAAAGAAAGTCGATGCGCTTACATGTATACAGGTATGAAGTTATCCACCTGCATATCATTATACTCGTAATTAACATCCTGTATGCAAGCTTGTTTCATCATGTAATTGAATAAATATCGATATTCACTAAGAGACATTTTCATATCTCCATGTGCTGTAATTCCATCCATAGCTATCTCAAATAGAGTTTTTGAAGTATCTGCTAGAGGATATTGTAGAGGAGGAACATTCATATATGACCAGAAATAATACAGAAAATGCACATGTCTTTCAATGCTTTTTTCTGCTAGATTTTTTATCAGACGATTCTTGTCTTTTTTGAATATTTGGCGCATACATAACAGGTAATTCTGTTGATCCGTGTTTTTAGATCGTAGTTCAGGCGGTATAGGAGATATAGGGTATCTTGACGGACTCGTAGGAATCAATTCCGGGATTTCTACGTTTTGCAGAGAGTCATATTTTTGTTGTGAGTATTTTTCAGAAGGTGAATTAGGAGGCGTGGAAGTAAACACTTGTAGCTCAATATATGAGCATTGGATAGAAGTCATACAATAGCAACTTATTAAAATAGAATATAACTTGAAGAATCCTTAAAATATCATTTATATGTAAATGAAATACGACTCAGAATGCATACGACGTGTGGGAAACTGGAGTAAACTCCTTCCAGCGCACCGTTTTGACTCTGCCTCGTTTCGCCCACAGACTTTTTTGAGAGATATGGAAATCGCTTCTCCCAAAATAGCTGCATTACTTTCGAAAATAAAGGAACTCGACGATTCTGACTTGAGAAGCAAAGAAGGCAAACTCTTTAAGCATGTTATTTTCAGTGAAGTGAAGTTGGGATATGGAGCCAAATTAGCTATGTCGGCGCTAGTTTCGAGCGGTAATGTGTCGGCTTATAACTCGCGTCTTACATTGAAAGCAGAGTCCGAGCTCTCAAAAACACCGTTTTCAAATGTAGCCCTCATGACAATGTCGCCAGTATATGGAAATAGTCTTACAGCTCACACGAAACACGATATTTTTGCGGTATACAATCAGCGTCCAGAAAATGTACATGGGGAGCTTATTCGCTTTATCGTCTTAGATGGAAGTTTCAAAGAAGGAATCGACTTGTTTGATGTCAAGTATCTTCATATCTTGGAGCCTCAGCGATCTGAAGGAGATATGAAACAAGTCATCGGAAGAGCGACGCGTTCATGTGGGCAAAAAGGACTCGTGTTTCAACCGTCTGTCGGGTGGACTCTAAACGTGTTTGTCTACGATACGATAGGAGAACAAGGGAGTTTGTTTGATATGTACATCAAGAATAGCCCCTTTGATGTACGGCTGCTACACTTTGCAGATGATTTACAAAGAGAAACAGCGTACGGATCTATTGATTATGAGCTCACGTCTACTTTACATAAACAGACAACAATGACTGGAGGCAAATCGATCATGTGTGATTGGAACAAATGTGGCAAACGCGCGAATGATGATGTGCCTGCATCTTTGGTTTTAATGTCAATCGCCTTCCTCGCATTAGGAAGAATCCCACCAGATCTGCGGAAATCAACCAACCCGAGATCTCATTTTTGTGAATTATTAAAAGAAGATCGCGTGTATTGCTCCGCAGTTGAATCCATTTACAACAACACTGATAAATTCATCAAACAGCATCAGGTTGAGTTAACTATTGCTATGAATTCCAGACGACAACGCTTTTTACCTGCTTCCACACGACGAGGGATTACTCAACTTATTTATCACTTATTGCCATCTCTTAAACCAGATAAAGATTACTTCAATCGTCGGATCCCACCTCCTCCCGAAGGAGGCATCGATGAAATGCGCATTTACATGAAGAAGTATTATAGCCGTTTTGCATGGCCAAATATGAATGCGGAAAACGGTTGCATTGATACTGTCAACACTAAATTTAAATTCACCCCGTCACAAGAATGTATACGTCATTACTTTACTCCTCGATCGCCTTATAAAGGAATTATGCTGTGGCATTCGGTAGGTGTCGGTAAGACGTGCACTGCTATTGCCGCTGCCACAACTTCGTTCGAACCCAAGGGGTATACCATTTTATGGGTCACTCGACGATCATTAAAACAAGATATCTGGAAAAACATGTTTGATAAAATATGTAGCCTGACAATTAAAGCTAAACTCAGGATCGAGAAAAAGTCTATGCCCACAGATATGGCAGATAGGATGAATATGCTTTCTGAAGCCTGGGCTATTCAACCCATTTCTTACCGTCAATTTACAAATCTTCTCGCTAAAGAAAATGATATTTATGATCGATTAGTGACTCGTAATGGAGCCCGAGATCCTCTCCGAAAAACGTTGCTTATCATCGATGAGGCCCATAAATTATACTCTGGAGAAGATCTGATCCCGCAAGAAAGACCTAATATGGAACGTTTCAAAAAGGCACTCATGAATTCGTACACTGTTTCTGGTGCAGATTCGGTTCGAGTCATGCTCATGACGGCTACACCATTCACAAGGGATCCACTTGACATGATTAAATTATTGAATTTGATCAGACCAGCAGATGATCAAATGCCAAGTACTTTCGAAGGATTTCAACGAGAATACTTGGATTCAAGAGGAGTATTCACAGAAGAAGGTAAACGAGACTACCATAATACTATATCCGGTTATGTGAGTTATCTCAGTAGAGAAAAAGATCTTCGACAATTTGCTCAACCAGTTATTAAACTAGTTCAAGCACAGGTTCCACAAACAAAGGAAATCAAGGTCCGAATAACGAAAAAAGCATTGCAAGAAAGTATGGATCCGAACATAGTTGTAAATGTGAAATGTCAGAAGTAGAGCGCCTAATTATTATATTTCTTTTCCTATCGTGAAATTAACAATGTCATGTGAATGTTCTGAATGCGGATACACAACATCGACTCTTTCGATGTTCACACAACAAGGGAAGAATCAAATTATTTCCACGGCGGAAAAAGAAGAAACACACACAATACAACAAAAAGAACAACCAAAAGAAGCCCTGTCAGAAGTACCATACAAACCGGGGCCTACTGTCGAAATAAATACCTATCGCATTGAAACAGTCAATGCAATGTATAAAACGATCAATCAACTGCAAAAGATGATACATTCTCCTGATCCAGATCCCGTTGTTCAAACTCAGTCATTGTGGATGGTCGTTCAACGCTTCTTAAAAATATATACAGATATGATGCGCTCTTTGCAAATAAAATCATACTTGGAAAAAAACTTACAGACCATAGTAGATTTGAGCCCCGAAGAATTCCTGAAAAAAGCAAAAGAACTAGCAGAAAGTGTTCACAAACAAATTCCATGTGCCTCATTATCTATTTTGGAAAGCCCAGTATAAAATTCCACAATTTTGGCCGGTAATGCAAATCCCTGTTTATACATAACACGAATACGCATACAAGTAATATCCTTTAAAGAGGAAAACGCTTTATACAAATCATGAGAGTTATGTAGCGATGTAATCATATTTATTTCGGCACTATCAATCTTCATAAGAGGTTCAATTTCATTTACTCCAAGCGCCCATGCTGGTTTCAATAACTGGGCTATTGCAAATACACAGGTTCCATCCGTAAGGCGTACGAGCGGATGTTGCGTAGAAACTTTTAATATGACCGCTCTAGAACCAGCTGGAACCGGTCGTATTTCTTTTCCATTTATGACTGTCGTCATGCAATTCTTAGAGAAATATACCTGAGTATGATCACATAATATTCGATTTTCGTCGGGTAAGTAGATGTATGGTCTGCTCTGTTTCATGAGCTCGTCCATACATTTTTCATTGATATATTTTGCCATTTCTGAACTAGAATTCAATTGCGTTGGAATTATTTGGAAAGACGATTCATAGGGTGTTTGGTACAATGAATTTATCATTTCATCCGTACATAGTCCATGTCTCATTTTGTTAAGAAGGTCTGCGTGTAAACTGTGTTTTAGACCAATATTACACACGAACATATCGTCAATATTCCAATCGTCGGATTCAAATACGTATTTTCCCTTATTATTCGGGGGTTTCATACAAAAATCACCACGAGCTATGACCTGGATTCCTCCAAATTTTGAAGAAGACATATGTGCGCATCGAAACATAAACGACATCCAGGACCATTCGTCTGAATTGTAATTCTCAATATTCTCAATAAACAATACTTTTATTGACGTTAGTAATGTTCGGCAATAATGACTCAGTTTATCAAACTGGACTAACGCATCGAGCCAAGTAGGGTTTGATTCGGATTCTTCCAGTCGAATTAATTCAAAATCATAATTCAACTCACTATTATGAAGCCAAATACCATTGTTTCTTAGAGATGCATACGCAGTTTGAATAACGGATGAATTCAAATGTAATTGAATATTGAGATAAACACTATGAATGAATTCATAATTGATTCCGGTTAAGAAAATGTTTTTTGAACTGGAGACTGCTGTAAACAATCTAGGACTAAATGTCTGAATAAATGTCTTTGAATTATCGTCCAGACTCATTCTGCGACTGTATGAATACGGTGAACTACAACATTGAAGTAAAGGAGAAGACGGTTTTACACGAATAGGACAAGCAATCGTCAACGGACTGTTACGAGGACTCATAAATTGTATCGGTTGAAATCCGGCCATTTTCGTTTGTTTCGGTGGTTGTTTCTTCTCTTTCAGTGTGTGTCAAAAATCCGTTTTTTGTAATGTCCTCGTGTGTTTCTAGCAAGCGAATGTCTACTGTCGGCGGAAATGACAGGGATTGCACGAATGACAGGTAATCCGCGTGTACATACAAAGTTACCGGCTCCGGCACGTGCTTGCAAACAGACTCGAGAGACAGCATTCGTCCTCGCGGACCCTGGTACAAACGAGGTCGCGGTTTCTTTCGGGTAGGATATTTGTGAGTCCATTCGACCTGCATGGCTCGGACTGCGCTCCAATCAGGACTCGTCATGATAGAAATGTAATGCCAAGGGCCCTTTCCGCTAGTCGCCTTGGCCCCTCCCTTAATGATGCCGCAATGCTGTCGTATCCGTCTCGATAAATTATTGGTGTATCCGTTGTAGGTTCGTTCTCCACATGCGATGATATAACAGTAATACGGACCCGTACTCATATTGTAATATACAATATTATTCCTTAAGTACCTTGCGTTTTTTACCACCTGCAACAACACGTGATTTAGAACTTGGAACCATTCGAGCAGTACGCGATTGAGCAGCTTTAGTATGAATCGGTTGAGCAGGTCTAGGAATTGATTGAACAGATGTAGAAATCCGTCGAGCATGTCTAGTAAATGGTTCATCAGGTATAGTACGCGATTGAGCATCTTCAGTATGAAACGGTTGAGCAGGTCTAGGAATCGGTTGAGCAGGTCTAGGAATCGGTTGAGCAGGTCTAGGAATCAGTCGAGCAGCTCTAGAAGCATAACTAGTATTATTAGTTGATAAGCTCGCTTCTGTAAAATTTGCAAGATTAACTATTTCATTTAATAATTCACGATTATAAATCTTATACTTGAAACATAGTACTAATAAAGTAACAGCTACAGCATATTTATCGTTCATTTTGTAAATAGCATTCCATGTTTTATTATTCATAGCAGCATTATAGGAGTTCTCGTGATTTCTAATTAATGTTTCTAAAGTTTCCGGATAACAGTATATTTTCTGTTTATGTTCATCAAATTCAGATATATTGTTAATATTGTTATTACCAGTATAAAGTAGAGGTGAAATAAAACCAGGTGTTCCTCTAAACTCTATTTCTTGATTATTATTATTTATTTTTGTTACCATTCCATAGTCTATAATTTGAAAAGATGTACCGCATCGAATAATGTTTTCAGTTTTAATATCTCTATATATATAGTCATTCCTATGCATTATATTTAATACATCTAATAGTGTATTTTTTAATGATATTATTTCATGAACTGATCCAATATTTAACTTATTTGAATCAAAACAGGCTTCTGTAAGAATTATGTAGAATTCTACATTTTCATTTTCATCTATGTTCTGAAAGAGAACTGTATTTACAGCATTGAGTTTAAAACCACATGAACCATTGTAAGGTATATATGGAATATATGGACGCATTTGGTCTAACTTCATCAATTTGTTGATATTTGATACTTCAGCTTTCCATTCTTCTTGTGTGTCTGCGTATGCTTCTCTGTCTGTATATTTAATCTTTTTGAATATTTTCATTCCAAGACCGTAATTTTTAATATGTTGCGAAATCTCTTCTTTGTTAATTATTTGATTTTTGTCATTTCTTATTTTATATATGTTCTTATGCATGATATAGAACAATGTGTCGTGATTATTAAAATAACAACCATAAGTACCTTGTTCTTCTTTTGTACATTGTATAACTAATTTCTCTAAACGTTTCGAAGAAAACCATGATGTAGCTATTATAAATGCAATAATTCCACGAATCATCATTCGCTGAATAGAACCATCTTCGAATTGTAATGCTGAATCTATCAAATCAATAAGTGTATCAAACATAAACGGTTTTTCTGTTTTTGTTCTACTTCCTCCTGAATAGGAAGTATTATGTCGAGTATGCTCCTCTTTAAAACAATCAAAAATGAAAGTTCTCAACTGCAATAATACATTGTGTACATTAAGATCATTCTGCAAATCTGTTAATATTTCTATTAAACCAGGGTTTTCTATATTTTTAGATATTTTTATTTCATAGTCCTTTGTAATATAGTCTAATATACGATAATGTATGTTTGCAGATAGTTGAACTAATTCTAAATATTTTTCATCTGAGCTTTTGCTTTTTGTTTTTGACGTATAATTCACTTTGATGTCTAAGTTACATTTTGCAAGTGCTGTATCGGTTTCTTTGAAAAACTCATGCTGACTTATATCCTCTCTTAACTCATGTACAATCGTATTCACTACTTCTTCTTTTGAATAATTTTTATCCTTTAATCCTGCAATTATATTTAGTATCTTTTGAATAAAAACTAGTAAAGGAGTAATAATATGTTGGTTCATACAATCTATATCATCAGGCTTGTAATCTTTAAGAATTTCACTTAGTGTCTTAGATAGTTTTAACACATCTTCTGATATTTGTGGTTCATCATTTGATAACGGAACATCGTAAAACTGTCCTGGACTTAGACTTATCCTTTTACTATTACCATCTGATCTACTATTACCATCTGATCTACTATTACCTGATCCACTATTACCTGATCTACTATTACCTGATCTTCTCATTTATAATTACAAAGATAAAACAAAAAATACTTTATTACTTTATTACTTTTGTATAAATATAAGTTCGAGAGCCTTGGTTCATGTTGAATATGACTTTATTAAAAGGGGTTATGAAGTCATACCATTTCAGTAATTTGGTCTTGCATTCGGATTCTGATAATTTAAAGGTCTCAGTGTTATGAATCCAATCCATCTCCATCAGCTCGCAGGGGATTTGAGCAGGAGTGTCCATATGCGGATCATGGTTTCTCAACCAGCCATTGTATATATATCGTTTGTCGTTACAGGTGATACCGCATATCTGATGTGACAGGTCGCATTGATCCTGATTGAAAGAACCGATTAACACGGAGTCAACGCGATAGGTTGTACGTCGCCCCGGCAACTTTAGAATTTCGGGCACTGTTTTACGAGACTCGGTGATCATGATCTCGGGGTTAATAGTCTTTTTATCATGCATGTACACTACGACCACCTCTGGAGCTGGCATATGACTCAATGCCTCTTGTTCTTTTTGTGACAACGGTTTAAAAGAAATGCGAAAACCGGACCGAATCGAAGTCATACCCGTGATAGAGTAATACATAGAATACCGGAATGATATTCCGTTCTTAGCGGGAACTGCATCCAGCATCAGATAGCGGACTCGAAGCAGCTCTAACATAGAGCTCAAATAGGCCTCTGCAAAGAAACTCGACGAATAGTGAAATTTGGGATTCAAATCACTGAGATGTGCTAACAAGGCTTCAGGAGTAATATCCTTGAAATAAGAATAAGATATGTATTTGGTGTTTGCGGTATGAACATAATGATCCTTCAAAATGGTCTTGAATATTGATAAGAGATGCATCTCTTTCTTCGATTTAGACTTCCAAGAAATCATATTCTTAAGCAAGATGGACCGGATACCTGTACTATATAGTAAAGCCATGAGAATCGAATTAAACCAACACGTACCGCTATATTGAGGAACTGTTATAACATTCTTACAGTTCATGTTTCTACACTATACAAATTTTTTATTTTACGGGTTATAGTATACCATATATGGTATAAAAATGAAGACCTGGTATTTTATCTTTCTTTCTAGTCTTACTACAATATATGCTGATATGCTGTGGTGGAAACTTCAGCCGCAGCAAGACGAGATATCGTACTGGAGAGAAAGCCAGGATGGAATACCTTGTCTTGCTGAGGCCAGGTGACGATGATGCAGGCTGTTTTCGTAACAGTCTGCAACAAATTATAACAGAGGAGGGGAGCCTAGCGCTCAATGGGAATGTTCATGTGACTTGGAATGGTGATATTTGCGATTGTTGCGCAAAAGAATTCAAAGTCGAGGGAATCTTATACGCTCACGAGCTGTATGTGAAACTTCCCAAAGAACAGATTTATGTCCGTGCAGAAGCATGGGAACATGAATACATTAAAAGTCAAGTACAAGAACTGGTCTATATTTTCAGATGCATTGGCGGCAATGTCATTGATATCACCGTAGACCAAAAGAACAGTGATTCGAGTGGAGAAAACGCTGGTGTGTACATGGGATTAGCCGATTACGGAGTCTCGTTAGGTGGCCGCGTCGAAAGATGTCAAAGGACGAAAAACACCATTCGGTCACATCTCGTATTTCCCACGTCAAAATATTATAAAACCGAAAAAGAACTGTTCAAAGATCCATTTATATTCTATCTTCAATACAAACCAGATTGGCAAAATGTCATCGAAGAAAGACTTGCAGGTCAAGCTAGCAGCATCGAGTTCGAGTTCTTACATTTCAACGAACTTTCGGTTCATAGAGGATTCATTATTAAAGCCAACCGCCTTGGTATTCGAATTATGCTCGACAACAATGACTCAAATCACCTTAAAATGAAATTCAAAGTCACCTTTGTAGATCATACTGATGTCAATATTTTCTCTGATGAATATTAAACAGATACGTATGGAATCATTTTATTTGAACTTCCAAAATTTCGCAATTCAGAATAATATTCTGGCAAGTACCGCGGGATTCACGATTGGAATGGCTACAATTTATATGTTTGACGCAATATTAGAGCGATTGGGATTCAACGTAGAAGATATACATTATAACATGGTAAAAGAATTACCTGAATGGATGCAAATAATTCTCTTCATTCTCTTTCAATTCTTACGATGGGCTATTATTGTGTTGATTACGTTTATATTTACCTTTTACATTTTTAGAATTATTATTGAACCTCAAGCTAATGAATTGAGTAAACAATATTTGCAAAAAAAAGATAAAGAACAAGTCGTGTCTACAATGAATTAGAAATGATCCGTGTATCGTCGCGGTGATTTCTTAGGAGAATGTTTTTTGTTTTTATGATGGTGATTTCGTTTTGGTGATTTCTTAGGAGAATGTTTTTTGTTTTTGTTTTTGTTATGATGATGGTGATTGCGTTTTGGTGATTTACGAGGTGATGATCGCTGCTTTCTCATCCGAAAACGCCCACCACCAACCATTTGTTGCAATTCTTCGTACAATTGGTTTTGGTTTTGGTTTTGGTTTTGGTTTTTTTGCTCTTCTGCGTTCGTCATTATTATTCTTTATGATATATTATTTAACTAGGATTCATTAAAAACATAGATCTTTCTGCTGCTTTTGCTGCATTGTCTATGACGACAGTGCATGTATCGTACTTCAAAACGAAATACAAAATTAAATAGGTTAGACCATAGAAAAATGCAAAGAATGAGAAAACCACCTTCAAGGGCGTGCTATAAGCTAATGCCGTATTGCATTCCCAGCTGAGATAAGCAGCATAACCACCTATAGCCAGACCAATAAAAATACTAATATATACAAACACCGATAAACCCGACTGATTCGAGCTATAAGACATAAACGGAATCCATCCTCCGAAAGGATCATTTTGATTAGAACTAGTGATACTCATAACATTACCGAGTGTACCGGTTGGAATTTGAGGCGGCTTCGGATCGACTTTAATAGTGGCAGCCTGTGTGGCGGCTTGAGTTGGAGCTTGAGTGGCGGCTTGAGTGGCGGCTTGAGTGGCGGCTTGAGTTAGAGCTGCAGTGGAAGCAGCAGGTGGCGATGTTTCAAACAATTCTTTCTGATCTGCTTTTGCCGCGAATACATTTGTAATGACATGATTAATCAGTGCAAAATCCATCTTTCTTGCATATTTCAGATATTTTATTTTCGTAATAAAAAATGGAGTAATTTCAAATTAAATTCATCGATCATATGATGGAAGCGTCTTGTCCTGTCTGCTATGAAGAATCAGTTGACCTCCTGTGTCATTGTCCTTATTGCAACCAAGCGGCTTGTGTCCAATGTTCTCAAGACTATATTCATCGTAATGTATTAGATACTGGTTCGCAACCTCACTGCATGTATAAAGGCTGTGAGAAAACGTGGACCTCGAGTTTCATTTTGTCTCATTTTGATCCAGACTGGATCAAGAACGTGTATTACCCAGAGATTATTGCTCGGTTCCTCGTTCAAGAGGCGATGAGTCATGCTCCACACGATCAAGAAACTGCACTGTTATATCTCAAGTACAAAGAAATACGTAAGGAAATCTCTGAACTGCCTACTGTCAAAAAACTCGAGAGACAATTCAAAAAAAAATCTCCAGAATTCGACAACGCTTTACAAGAAGTTCGTCTTCAGCGTGAGACTTTAACTGCACAGTCTGATCAAATTTATACAGAATTAGATGAACTACTGGACAAAAACGAAATCACACTATTGATCCAACGAAATATCGATATCGAGGGTGAACCCCGACGTGATATCCCTAAAAAACAACGAGTCTTGAAACAAGTTATTATGCGCTGTATCAAAGATGATTGCAAAGGCTTTATCTATAACGATTTCCAATGCGGTCTTTGTAAGACACGTGTTTGTCATCGCTGCCACGAGGTAGCCGATAATCGCCAACACAAGTGTAATCCTGATATCCTTGCAAGTTGTCAGTTGCTCAAAAAAGATACGCGCCCTTGCGCTAATCCCGAATGTGCAATTCCGACTTATAGAATCAGTGGCTGCGATATGATGTGGTGCACAGAATGTAAGACTCCCTGGAATTGGGTCACTGGACAAATTGAAACAGGGGTTAATCATAATCCTCATTATTTCCAATACCTACATCGAATGCGGGAAGCCGGTCAAGCCGTTCCCGTTCCAGAACCAGAATGCAATCCGAACAATATCCAACAAATTCGTACACTCATTTTACGAATGAACCGAGATATTCAACGGAATCGAACTCTGGAAATATTCAGAATTCTCACGCATTGGACAGCTATGTTCCAGGAACTCACGCCAGATCGTATAAGAGAAAATCTAGATCTTCGTATCAAGTACCTCATCAACGAAATTACACTCGAAAAAATGTCGCATACTATGCTGCATCGAGAGAAACGTCGTATGAATATCGCCGCATATCGCGAAATCGTTCAAGCGGCCATCACGGTCACAACGGATATCCTGCATCGCGTTGTCTATAATCAAACTACGCCTGAAAAAGGTGTTGACGAATTCAAAGAATGGCTCCAATACATGGAAAACACTGTCGATGAATTACAGTGCATTTATCCGGGAAAAGCACCAGCTCATATCATCCCTCAGTCGCATATCGCTTAACAAAACGTGATGCTCCAACTGATTTTTTTGGTTACCTAGTTTTGATAGATCGCATGCAGTGTGTATACGATGAATCCACTCGCAATCGTGTCAATCGTATAGTGATTTCGAGCGGCAACGGTTATAAACCATAAGGCGGCTAAAAGACATCCGACTACAACTTTCCAGATCGCGGTAGTATAATTCCAAACAGCAAACATAACCACAAAGGCCAATCCTAGGTGTCCACTCGGCATGAGGTCGTTGCACCGTCCAATCGGTTTTTCAATACACATTCCACTGGGATCGGGTAAAATGGTCATTGAACTCATAGCCAATTTAATCAGCAAGAAAATGGAATACACGAGTATGATCTCTTTCCAAACTTTGATCATATCGGCCTCTTCGACAGCTAGGAAAGCAATACCGATAAACGATATGGCCAAGAAATCGCCGATGTAAAAGTATTGTCTTAAGTCTGGGAAAATAGAATGCCCTAAATCATACAAAGGGTGTTTGTTGAGATGAGTAGCAGAGACAATCTTATCGACATACTGGAAAATATACGGCTGTAGCAAGAAGAAACATAAAAAGAATACGATTCCAATCAGAATTCCTCCCAAGTGAATAACTTCCATTACTGTGTTCTGAGATAAAAACGGATTGCTCTCTTTCTCTTATCTTATTTCGATCTGTGTGAAAAAATGAAAAATGATGTTCGTGGTTTGATTCTCGCATGCAAACACAATCGCCTCGACAATTTACTCTATCTTTTATCAAAATACCATTATAATGTGGCCCAAAAAACTGAAGCTTGCTTACACTCTATCAAACACGGTCATATACACATCACAGAAGTGTTATTTAAGAATGATAAGCAAATCAGAAATAAAGGTTTATTATGGGCTACTAAACTCGCTCGTGTAGATCTGTTGGAACTCGCTATTCGATGCGGGGCTGATATTAACGCAAGTTTTTCAAATAGAGTGACCGCTCTCATGATCGCATCGTTAGACGGACATTTGCCTATCATCGCCCTTTTATTAAAACACGGTGCTGATATTCATGCAACCGATGCTAATGGGTATACGGCTTTATTAATGGCTGCTACTCGAGAACATCACGATGCAATGCGTATGATGTTGGATGCCGACGAAGCTCGTGATAACAGAGTGTGGTCTTCTATTACACTATCTCGATACTAGACGACGAATATGTATCTTCTTTTGTATACATGCGTTCATTAGATATCGCGATCATCACCGATCATATTGTTCATACCGCGGCTAGACCGGAATTTGCGCTGGGCTTCCGTCTCACAAACACAACCTCCATTTCCGGTGTATTCGTTCGGACAGCATTCCGGCGAAAACCGGTTGTACCCAAACATCGACATCGAACGAGGACCACTGTTCGTACCATCCACAGTAGACAGATCGAGGTCCTCTTCGTAACTGTCAGACCCGCGTGGGTCAATTATTTTATTGGCATCATTGACTCCTGTCGGTCCCAAAGACAAGGGGTTTTTATTGGATCCAGATGAAGATGAAGCAGAGAAAGACTCTGTTGCCATCTTATACGATGTGAACAAATGAACGGACATTATGATCAATAACAAAAGGGTAAAACACGATAATAACTCGCGATGCATAGTTCTTTACAATAGAAAAAAGAAAGAAAAACGAGGGTCGTGGATCTCTCTATGCTAACTTCAATGGTGTGTACAAAATTTCGTTCATCCCATAGGAATGAATGTCAAACCATGATGGATCGTTAATATCTTTCGTTTTAATCCATATCTTGAATATACAAAAAGATTTCTTTGGACTCACAGACAGTCCGTTGATTTGATCCCACAAATGATAATGGGGCTCTGTCATAATCGATTCTGATAAAACACGCGCACATAACATGTTCCATACCTCTTGGACTTTATTTCGCTGAACTTTGATAGAAATATATCCCCCGTTGCAATTTTCTTTTTCTTCCCACAATGGGAAAATACTCTCGCGCATCATGAAAAACATTCCCAAGTGAATCTTGTCGTGAATGCAATTATTTACTTGCCAGAAATTTTCGATCGTTGATATATCCGATATTTTTTTGAATGACGATCGATCCCATGCTTCATCGTTGGGATCATGAAAATACACCGACCACATGTCATGAAGAAAATGATCATCCATTTTCTAAATGATATAAAGCAGTCGGTCCTTAAGTGTTTCTAGCTGGCATCGATCAAACATATTTTTCCCGACTGTTCATTCTCGAATTCCGTCTCAGTTTCTTTTTTTTTTGATGTATCGTTAGGTACAAAGAGGTACATATCGTCTGAATAATATTCAACAGTGTCAAGGTATTCATTGTCCAAAATGCAGACTAACTTACAATTATCAGGTCGAATCATGATAGAGTGTGTATGATACATGTATAAAGATAAATCGTGAACAGTGACTCGGTTTGAAACATATAGATCTTTCATGTACGGTGTTATGTCTATACCACCCAATTCATACGCCATAATATTGTGACGTGGCTGTGATGCAATGTCTGTCACTAAATCGAGTAATTTCATATGATCTATTAACGCACCATCGTCTGTTAAAACAACACATGTATTGGTCACCTCGTAATGTTGACATAACAACTTTCGAAACCCCTCTTTATAAAATACGATTTCCATAGTAGGATCATACATAAACAGATGGTCATAATCTCGAGGGAGCTTTAAAGCATAATTCATCATTTTCCAATGACTCCATTTGAAAACACTGTGTGTCCATGAAAATCGAATCATGCCAAGGATATTCCCGATGTTGTACAATGTGTCCTCTCCGTACATTGCGTGGAGACGGATCGCCACGATTGTATCAGTATAAGCGCGATTGTAGAACGCTCTTAATAAACGCCCCGTATTTCTTCCAATCCATTGACGACCACTCTGAACCCGGTCTATAAACGTAATTAACCCATTAATGAGTCCACTCTTTGTAATGCTCATATAAGTACTGCATTATATATTACACGTCTTTATATGCATGTGCAAAAAAAAGGAAGTTTATCTTTGTTGTTATCCAGCAACTAACTATGGATGTGGATACTAATTTAGACCGGGATGATTATGACCATAATCTTCGTTCTGTAATCCATTCCGATAGTTCGCCTCAATTTAATAAAGCCGAAATCATGTCTTCTGGGAATATTACTACGATCTTTTGGGAATTTATCAAACTCTTTCATATCACTGATCAAGAATTTGATATGTTTGAAATACGATCACACTCGCTATTTGAATTATTGTGTATTATCGAAACCAATGGTGGCTTTATCACAATTGATATTGCGACTTTAGATATACTTCCGAGTGATCTACCCAATGACTATATCGATTATTATGATGGCCGTGGTCATTTGCAATTCGATTCAGTTTCACAAACATTCCAAAAAATATACGAATTATACGATGATATTGGCTATACCTCCCATGCTCAATATGTTAAATATGCATGTGACTCTATGGGTAGCTATGTGGAGTGTGAACAATCGGATATTGCCGAACTCATGGATTCATGTGTAACGCTCGATTAAGGCGCGTTAGATCAAGTGTAACGCTCGATTAACGATTATACGAAGGCGCGTTAGATCAAGTGTAACGCTCGATTAAGGCGCGTTAGATCAAGTGTAACGCTCGATTAATCGCGTTAGATCAAGTGTTTAATCTGCCGATTAGTTCTCTCGATTAACCGGACTGAGAGCCAGCTTGGCGCTTCCCAAGCTCGCCACAGCATATCTCACGATAATGGGATAATCATTTTTTAGGTAGATCTCGACAAGACGAGACAGGTTCGAGCATCGCGTGAAAAGGCACAGGAACTTCAAGCTGAATACACCCTGAACAATCGACTGATCGTTTCCGCCGTTCTCCACACTCACATTGTCGCTGTCGCACAACACCGTCTCCTGGCTACAGAAATCCCCTTTGCACGACAGGATCAGTTCACGGTTCAGCGTCTTGATTTCTACGTGCTCGCTAATCGAGTGCATGTCACGACACAGCTTCTGGAAATCTGCCGAGGGAAGGGTGATGACCGAGTTGAAGTCTGCGGGCGGGATATCGAGTTTGGGGCAATCCAGGTCCAAAAGGTTGAGCTTATAGGTCGTACGGGTCAGCTTCTCGCGGTTCTCGATCTCGATGCCAAGATGATTGTTATCGTTCTTTTTCATAAAGAGGCTCAGCGTGTCGTTTGAATTCAGCGTCTTAATCAGCTTATAAAAGTTAAGCATGTTGATTCCGATCTTGCGCGGGCTGTCACAATAAAAGTGCTCGAACTTGTCCGCATCTAGCTTCAAGTGAACCAGGATAATACGCGTAGTATCCAGAGTCACAATCTTGATGCCTTCATCGTTGATTTCGATAACAGTATCCGTTAGAATCTCTTTGAGGGCTTCAATCAGAATCTTGAAAACAGACGACTGAACCGTCTTGATTTCCAATGATAATTCGGGGTTTTGAGGCTGGTCCATGATAAGGTTTTCAGGTGTATACATGTATGGCACATGGACTTTAAGTCATTTTGTTTTTCTCGTGGTTGTGTTAGGTTAGTTTCTTGGATAATGTCACAATACAGTTTTTAATCCCACGTGCAGACCAGTCATAGGCATTCGTCACTACTTTCGCTTCGCAATTAGCAGATGATATGACTGTGTTCAACTCAGCGATAGATATAGGATGGATTTCAATGTCAGTGATTGGATCCGTCGGTTTTCGTAACGTATATCCCTCTAAGTCGTAGATGATATGTAAAAACGCCACTCCACCAGGCTTCAATATATCTAATAGAGAACGAATCGTATACAACATGAGTTCGAGCCGCATGTGATACAACGTCCGTAGACATATAATCACTTCATACCCGGTTTCTCCCGGAAGGAGGAGGTTCTTAGAAATGTCGTTATCATGAATCACCATCCATCGCAATTTGTCCGATGGCAGATGCGCTTTATGGGCTGTTAACAAGATGTCTTGGCATACATCCGCACCTGTAATAGAATGCGGATCCAAGGAGTATATCGCCGAGATGCAGCGACCCATACCACAACCGTAGTCGAGTACGTCTTTGTTCTTTATGGATGTCCCTATTGATTGAGCGATAGACTCTATCTTTTCGATGTCTTTTTTCCCAGAGACCCAAAAGGCCTCTTGTAACTCGGTTGAAGGGTTCTTCGCAACATAGGGTGTTTCTAATATTGAGTGCCAAAAGGGTCTTTCGGTAAACTGCTGCCATACGTTTTTCGTTTCTTCGAACCCAGACATCCTTTACTCGATGTGAATAAAAATTATGGTGCAAGTTCAATGCACAATAAAAAATGGACAATTTTCTATTCATTGTAGTGACACAACAACAACATGTCTCAAACCAAAGCTGCACCTATGCAAGTAACAATGGGCAATGCATCCCAGACAACAGAACTGCCGGCATCAAAGCGCTGCAATAACTGCTGTTCGTGGTGTATCCTCATGTCCTGTGCTATTCCGGAATGCTTGACCTGCTGCGCCTGCTATGGTTGTTGCGGGACCTGTCGTGCACCAGATTGTGTGTTTCGTCTTCTTCATGAAAATGAACCCGATATTAAGCCTGAAGAGAAGTGCATGTTCAATTCTGTTAGTCATATGCAGGTTTTTAACAATGGCTGCAAAGCATTTGGTCTTTGTTGCGGATTCTGTTGCGGATATTGCGGAAGTGTTCACGCTCGCGAAATCATAGCAAAGAAGTAGACCAGTCTTTTATCTTTTTTTGAGTTCTTGGATCAATGTCCTCGTATACAGTGCGTGGGCCTCCGGTCTCAGGAAATCCCAGACAAATTGATTTGCAGCTTGAACCATCCGCAACTGAGCCGCTGTGTCGTCTTTAAATTTGGCCCATGTGTCTTCGAGTGTGTCGAGAGTAAACGGCACATAATGTACCCATGGCTTGAGGAATGCGTAATACCAGCAGACATGATCTGATTCCATCTTCCAGCAGACGGAGTTGGATGCTAGGACCCACGGAAGGCGATCCCAGCATGCGGTATTCCCGTCGACACATAAAATATGACGGTATTCGCGTTGTTCGGGTATTGACATGCGTGGGTGTGTGAAAGGCAGGACGAAGGGTGCATCGGCTTCGGTCAGATTGACGATATCCGAAATATAGGCATCGAGCCACGCATATTTCTGTTTTCTGGCTATAGTGCACAGTTGAATACGATAATTCTTGTCTGGGTCGGCGAAGCCCGTTGTGCTGCCTATGAAGAGGGCGCGGTTTTGTTTTTTTAATGTAGGCACTTCGTCCTTTGTCAGTTTACCATGATAATGCTGCATCGCATACAGGTCCGGGATCATGAGGTTATGGGTATCCCTGCGTAACGTGGAAAAAGCGAAAATGGAATGGGGCCATTCGGGAGTGTTCATTTGATGGCCGACGAAGTCGTGCAGCGATACATCTATATTTAAACAAGAGGAGTCTTGTATCCATGGTCCCATGACAAACTCGAAATAGGATTGAACGATGGTGCGATTTGTGTGTTCCCAGTTGCCGCTAGGGGTTTGTTTATCTGCGGGTGACAGTGGAGTCAATTGAAAATCTTGCAGAATCGCATGGAAATTGACGCGATCGCGTTGCATGATGGTAGAAGGATCGGGTCGGACATAGAGGGCAGCACGGGATTTAGCGAGAGCACGGATCTCGGGGTCACGGGGGCATTCCATCACGGGATATTTCTGCGGAGGGCCCGGTACATGCAGAGACAGGTTCAATGCCTGATCGCTCTTTAAGGCCAACAGATCGCGAAATAGGGGAATGATCGAGGTGTCATCTTTGCGTAGGAATTGATTTCCGTTAAAATGGATGAGAAGCGGCTGAGTGTCGGTATCCGTGTTATAGAGTCGGCCTTGGCGAATCGTGAAATGGGACCAGGATATGGCATACGTCGTTTGGAATATCGTCTGGTACACATCGAGCTTGATTCGAGGATACGGGCGGCTTTGCCGAAGAGACAAATAATAATAGGTGAAATAGGCCTGGTCGCAGGGACTTTGTGTGGGATCTCCGGCCAGGATCATCGCGAGCAGCGCCCCCGCATAGCCCACGAATCCTCCGCCGTTGATGTAGCGGTATTTCGTGGGGCTTTCGGGGTACATGTGCGCGACATGCGGCCAAGGATAACACGAAGTCTCCGCGCTGAAGAGCACGTCGGTGTCGTGGGCTTTGAATCGGGTCTCGAGTTCCTCTCCCCATACATGGGGATCTATATCTAGAGGAGCAGTCAGGACCGCATCGTATGCGTCAGTGAACAGCACGAGGGTCTCGGCGGGAAGCATACGAAGATACTCTTTGAACACGAGAAGGCGATCGATAAAGCCACGCCAGGTCTTTCCGAGACCTAGATTGATGAGCCGAGTCGACACCTGATCTTGCGGACACAATGTGATTTTATCGGGATCGGTGGCGAACGTGACAATCATTTCTTTACTAGACTACTAAATATGAAGTAGTGTAGTTTGTTTATATCCATATATGTAATGGTGCTACATGCCAGGCTCGAACTGGCGACTTCTGCGTCATAAGCACAGCTATCTACCGACTGATATAATGTAGCACGATTACATTGAAAAATAAGAGAGTGAGACGAAGAGGGATGTCTTCATCTACACATACATGGTAAAAATCCTTTAAGTAGGGATCGATTATTGCTTGTACCTCGCTAAACTATGTCTTTCCAAAATTTCTCTCTTTATATTCCTTGTTTTTCTATGTTTTTGTGTATTATAAGACCATATATGGTATATGTGTGTTAGAACAGTCATAAAAGTAAGTGGAAACCCAGTCGACCCCCCCCTCCAAAAAATCACAGACACATTTTCATGCAGATGAAACAAATGGATTTTTTTGTATCTCTAGGATAAACAAGATGCCGCCTCCCGGAATGCGTATTCCCGAGCCCAATGATCCTTACTTCGTTGGCGTGGATGCCGATACCCTGCGAATTGTCCTCTTCTATCAGAACGATGTTGCCTATGACCCTGCGCACATCCAGGTGCCCGACAATGTCCCCAAAAGCGTCTACGAGATGGAAGCGCGTCGTGATCCTGAGTCGAGCGCAATTGTGATTGTCCAAGTGCCTCCTCAGTAAAGTTTTGTTTTTGTTATAAGTGCTTATATCTAAGGTTTGGTAATAAGTATTGGTATTGTAATTGGAGTGGTTGTTATGAGGGGGTTAAGTGGGAATTAAGTGGGGGTTAAGCGGTAGTTATGTGGGAAGTAGATTTGAGTAAATTTATAAAACCATTACCATATATCGTAATAGAAAACAAGAGAGTCTAAAAGTATGGTATTGGACACTTTCCGACCCCCCCCTAAATTTTTTTTCAGCCGTCTAAAAAAAATCTGAAAACTACAAATGAAAATGACTAAAATGAAAAATGGATAATTATCCTAAAAACAATACCATATACTATGCATATTCCTTCCTCCAAGTATTTTTACAAAGATTGGCGACGTACACCGTTGTCAGAAAAGATATACAAATTGTTAGAAATACAGATAAAACATCCTGAACAAACTCTGCTAGACATAAGTCGGGAATTATTCGATGAATGGACGCATAATTATCCGCAAGAAGCGAAACTAAACTGTTTCCTATTATATCTATCTCTCTGTAGCTGTACTACTATTTCCGCATTATTAGAAACTAAATTCGCACGTCTTGTGGAAATGATGCGGGGCAAGATTCTCGAATTTGAGAAGGGTTCTTCCGAATTCAAGAAGCGTTTCGAGTACATGTGTAGCCGAGAAATCATTAGCGATATTTTCGATCCTCGTCAAGACATACTGATGAAAGTGGTGTACTGATGGAGAAGCGATCTGCGTCTTTTTTTGATTTTTGAGAGAAGGGGAGCGACTAAAGAAGTAGTTCTAAAAAAATATCGGGTAAAGCAAAATGAGCTGGCTTTGGCCGCGTTGGGCAAAGTTGTCTGTTGTCACACCGTCCTCTGCAGATGTCACTGATACGCCGATGGAAGTGGTTGATCGATCCACTGCGCCGGATCTGCTCCCTATCCAAGGCATCATCAAGCAACTGGATCGTTACGGCATCGCCAACGCGTCTGCTAATGTCTGTTCGATCGGAGAGCTCATCGCGGCTTACGCGGCCGATTTCGTCTTCAACGCCAAGAAGCGTGATCCCTTTGCGGCGTATCGGCTGTATACGATGGCGCTGGAGTTTTCCATCAAGTGGTCTGATTCGTCGGTCCTCCTGATCACCATTCCTAATGATGCTCTATGGGAAACGGCGATCAATGATGGACACCCGCCGAATCTGAAGATTGTGGTTTTGACCGCTTCATATTAGCGTATGTCTATCATTTTTTCATTAGTAATAGTATATGGCATCGGACACTCCCTCTCTCCAAGCTCAACCCCAACCTCCTGTTGCACCAGAAGAGAAAACATTTGACACCATGACAGCATTAGCCGCAATGATGCTGTGGTTGATCTTTGGGTTTATGACCTCTCTGTTGAGTTGTGATATCCAACGCCTGATGACGAATAATATTTACGCAAAACATGCAATGTCTTTTATCCTGTTCTTCTTTCTGATGGCTGTCATCGATAATTCAAATACGGCCTCTGTCGGAAAAACGTGGTTCAAGGCATTTTGCATCTACATCTTGTTCATGTTCGCTATCAAGAGCAAAATAGAATCGTCGATCATTGTTATTCTATTATTAGTCATTGATCAAACGGTGCGGATCCACATTGATTACAAGAGACGGACTAACGATCTAGACAATATTGAGACATTTGAACTTGTACGACAAATTCTGTTTGCCGCTTTGATTATAACCGTATTTGTAGGTTATCTATTGTATATGCTACGTGTTATGAAGGAACACGGAGACGACTTCTCACATATAAAACTCTTCTTCGGAACAACCAAATGCAATATGGATGCATAACCTGGCTTGCCCTTTCTAAAAATAAATCAAGTCAAGCCATGGCTTGCATCACCTGGGTTTTGAATTCTTCGTCCATGTGAATGATCGACATGATCTGTTTGTTGAGATCGCGGATGTTCGTTTTGGTGCTGGTTTTGATGACTTCTACGACGGACTTGAGGATGTGTTTTTTTTGAGCGTCTGTCGTGGCATTGGATGCGGTTTGATACAGCGTGTTATACTTATCCACGAGGCGGTGACTATCAACATCCGCGATGTTCTCTTGATTATCATCGTCATCTTCATCGCTTCGCTCGTCATTCGCGAAAATGTCGCGATCCTGTTTATTGCGCACAAAGGGAGACACTTTGAACGTCGAGATGAATTTGTAGTATTCGTCTAAGCAGGTTTGCAAGGCCATTTTCTGCACCGGAGTGACTTTGCTGCTTTCTATCTTTCGAATCAAGTAAATCTCATAGTACTCGAGATAATAGGAGGCGATGGTATCGACAATGTATTCCACACCTCGGTCTCGCTGGAGATTGTCCCAGTTTCCCGAGCCGGTTGACAAGTAAATCCGATCTTCATCTTTGTTATACATCACGCTCAGATCACTCAGATTGGGTTTTTCAGCGCGAGTGACTTTGTGAATCATTTCTAAGAAATGGTTTTGGTCGTATTGGACATCACCTCGGTACAAGTCTTTTTTGAACTTGTGGGCCTCTTTCTCGTAAGTGGATTCGACGAGCGATTCAAAGTCTTGTAATTCGACGTTTTTGTACTGGAGTAGTTGATTGAGTTTGGTAAAGACATCCATATTGGCGATATAGTTGGAAATGTAGTTGTTTTGATTGATGATGTTGTTGATGGTTTGCGGAGGTGGGGGCGGAGGCGCAACGAGGTTATAAACGCGGTTGGCGTAAACGTACTCGATGATATCTGGAGTGAGTGTGATAGGGTTGACCGCGACGCATGGTTTTTTCAGTTTGGTGAAGTGTACACGAATATAATCTTTTCGAGGAGTTTCGTATGTACACCGTGGACAACAATAGGGTTTTAACTTGGGGCGGCCCATTTTATAGTATGTAAAGAAATAGCTCTTAAGTGACTTTATCCTTATAGGTGAAAACCAGGTACTTATAGGTGATAAACCAGTGAAAAACAAGTGAAAAACCAGGTACTTATAAATCGTGTTTTAAGAGTATGTATGTAAATGTATTACGATATATGGTAATAGAAATAAAAAAAGAAGAAAAACTATTAGAAAAACTGTCTGGACCCCCCCCCTCTGAAAAATGTAGGGACGAACAATTTCTGTCTTGAATTTTTGTGGAAGATGTTATCAACATGTAGTGGATTGTAAGTCATTTTGTCTGGTAGAGTGAAACCAGACAAAATCCAGGTTAAAACAAGGTACTTACAAGGTACTTACAAGGTACTTACCAGGTAGGTATTTTTCATGTTTTTTAGTATGTTTATAAATGTATTACGATATATGGTAATAGAAATAAAAAAGAAAGAAATTCTCTAAGAAAAACTGTCTGGACCCCCCCCTCTGAAAATTTTTTGAAGAAAGCGAAACCTTTTTAAAAAACATTTTCAAAAACTGGTAATCCGTCGTGCGGTCGCCCTTTGAGCAACCTGACTACGCTAGGGGACGGAACCCCGCTAGAACTTATTAAAGCACGGATGGTAGCACAACTCCCTCGGCGGCAGCACGGCAGACGAATTCGGGGTGAATAAAGCGCCACCGTCGGCTGATTGATAAGGAGGACAGTAGACGCGGCCATCAGGTAACAAGATTGAACCAACATTATTGCGATTACCACTCGTACCGGATATCGTCGTATAAACGTTAGTGGCAGGATTGAAAATGGCACCTCCGAAGTTGGATAGCCCATATCCATAAGGAGCCATAAAGACGCGGCCATCGGGTAGGAGACAGCCTCCAAAGTGAGCATAAGTACCCGGGCATGTTCCAGTCGTCAGCGATGTAGAGAAGACATTGGTGGTAGGATTGAAGATACCACCTGGATTGCTGGTATTACAAGGGACGCAGTAGACGCGACCATCGGGTAGAAGCACACCGCCCATATAGGTACTCGCGCCCGGAGAGGTACCGGAGACTGCAGTCGATGAGAAGGTATTGGTCACGTAATTGTAAATTCCGCCTCCAGTCGTGGATGTCGAAGGCACACAATACACACGACCATCGGGCAAGAGCACACCACCACAGTACCCACCCGACGAGGTCCCGGTGACAGCCGTGGAGCTGAAGACATTCGTAGTCGGATTATAGATACCACCACCACTAGTCCCACTAGCAGGAACTGCATAGACATTTCCATTCGGTAACAAGACTCCTCCAATATAAGAAGATGAACCGACAGATCCTGTAATAGATGTAGACGAATATGTATTGGTTGCTGGATTAAAAAGACCTCCTCCTGCAGTAGATACAGGACTACCTACACAATAGACTAAACCATTGCCCATCAACACTCCACCGACATGGGCGTATGTATTCCATCCACCGACCGTACCTGACACGATAGTAGTCGAGAATGTCATAGTCGCTGGGTTGAAGATACCCCCGCCTCCAGTCGCATTATAAGGGACACAGTAGACGCGGCCATCGGGTAAGAGGACTCCACCTTGGTAAAACCAATATGCGCTAGTGGTTGTAGACCCGGAAATACCAGTATTGGTAAACGTATTCGGCTGGACATTATTCCACCACACACGCTCGGGATTATCGATCGTATTTCGCTGCAACCAACTGAGGAAGAGCGCGGCGTTGCTGGAGCTAGCGTTGGATAGGCCGTCGAAAGGGAGATACGGAATCACGCTAGAGTTCAGAGTCCCGAGAGCCGCATCCACGTAACCGGTCACGCGGCTTGCTCCCGTAACATCCAGAGGGTAGGCCGGTGCAGTGGTACCGATGCCGACATTGGCGTTGCTCGAGACCGTGATAGCATTCGACAGGCTGTTGGCGCTCTGAACCTGGAGAGGGCCGGCAGGAGTGGCCGTGCCGATGCCGATGTTGGCGTTTTGGATGTAGACATTGGATCCCGAGACCGTCGTGAACTGGCTACCGGTGAAAGGTGCGGCGTTGACGCGGAGGGCTCCGGTAAGATTGATATCGCCATTGACATCGACGGCGTATTGTGGATTGGCATTGGCTATCCCGACAAAGCCTTGGGGATTTGTTAGGACATGGGTATAGTTCGACATTCCGCGGTGACGGTTTACTGTAGAGACAGAAAAAAACGATTTTCGGTAATTCGATTTGCATGTTACACTTTAAATACTTTGGTCAAAAAGTATATAAAGCCTAGTTTCTTTTTCTTGACAAAGAAACATTGTACTTAAAGGAAATAAGTCAACTACGGCTTACTCACAAATGAGGGATGATACAGCAATTCGCGTGGTGGAGGACATGCCCCGGAGCCTCGTACAAAGATGCCACCGGCGGTCGTTGTGCCACAGGGAATACAGTACACACGGCCATCGGGCAAGAGGACTCCTCCAGAATAGGCTTGACCTCCAGGAGATGTTCCTGTGATGCCCGATGTCGAAAAGACGTTTGTTGTGGGATTAAATATGGATCCTCCTCCAGTTCCGTTAGCTGGAACGTTGTACACACAGCCGTCTGCAAGTAGTACTCCAAAATAAGTGTATGCGGATGTATTTGTTCCTGTGATAGTGCTGGTTGTAAAGGTATTTGTCGCGGGATTAAACAAACCACCACCGCATGTGGTGTTTGCTGGAGGTGTATATACGAGTCCATTGGGTAACAGAATGGCTCCTTCGACAATATAGATTGCACCTGCATTCCCGCTCACTATACTCGATGAAAATGTATTGGTCGTCGGATTATAAATCCCTCCTCCACTCGTATTCGCACATTTGCCAGGACAACAATACACGCGTCCGTCGGGCAAGAGGACTCCACCCAAAAAGCCGTCGGGATAGAAAGACGTACCGATCACATTGGATGTAAACGTCATCGTCGTCGGGTTGAAAATCCCACCGCCGCCTGTATAACTTCCTGGAACACAGTATACATTGCCATTCGGGAGGAGAATGGCAGCTGTATAGGCGTTATTTCCCGGGGCTGTTCCCGATACTAGATTAGATGAGAACACGTTAGTGGCCGGATTAAAAATGCCGCCTCCACCTCCATCTCGAAAGGGAGCACAATAGACTCGACCATCACGTAGGAGACAGGCAGCATAATACGCAAAATTACCGCTGCAGCTCCCTGAGACAATACTGGATGAATATACGTTGGTAGCTGGGTTGAAAATACCGCCTCCGCCTGTAAAGTTATAGGGCGGCAAGTAGACGCGGCCATCTGGAAGCAGAACGGCTGTATTGTGTGACCACTGACCCGCTGTTGTGCCTGTCACCAGACTCGATGAAAAGAAATTAGTCTGTCCGTTATTCCACCAGCAGCGTTGGGGGTTATTCACCGTGACGCGTTGGAGCCAGGCGGTAAAGAGGGCCGCGTTTGAAGAACCGGCGTTGGTCTGGCCGTCGAAAGGGACATAGGGCAACAAAGACGCGTTTTGCGTTAAGGACCCGAGGGCCGCATCGACGTAGCCACTGGTGCGGACATTTCCGGCGACATCGAGGGGATATGCGGGAGCGGTCGTTCCGATGCCGACAAAAGCATTGGACCCGACGAACAAAGCGGCGTTCGAACCTACCTGAAGCGGTCCCGCGGGAGTCGCGATGCCACCGATTCCGAGATTGGATCCCGCGGCAATATACACATTCGACCCCGAAGTGACAAAGGGACTGGCGGAAAAGGCGGCCGCGCTTTTGCGGAAAGTCCCGGTCAAATTCAGGTCGCCGACGATATCCAGAGGGTACGCAGGTGAGGCGTTGTTGATTCCCACATTGCCCTGGGCATTCGCGTAGACGTAGGTGTAGTTGGACATTACTGTAGGGGCAGAAAAAAAGCACTTAGGGACAGTTCTAGCCTCAAAAAGTATTGTAATGTTATGCCTGACTTCTTTGGGCATTAGCGTCGTAAGGGCCGCATTGCGTGATGCTTGCACTACGCAGTACCTAGACGCAAGACCCCATAAAAAACGGATAAATATCTTCAATAGATACCACTCAGAATACTGAAGACAATGACCAACTACGAATACTGTTTTCGCTTCAACCTAGACCCATCCATTGTTAAGTTTCTCAACGAGAGAAAGGATACCTGGGATGTGTTTCCCGACCCTGATCTCAAGGATCCAATGAAGCTCATCTTTCGACACCACGCCTCTGGTGATAAGATTCAATTTACGGTTGATTCCGAGGGCAAGGTCCTCTATACAATGCTCAATGAAGCGAGTGTATGGGAGCCCCATGCCCATCAATTACGAGAATTGATCCAGGCTCATCAAGTCGTGGATTACCAAGCGAAACGAGCCGCTGAGGCAAAGCAAGAAGCTTTCCAACAGTTTATACTGAATTTCGGTCATACGCTGGATAATTTCGAATATCCGGAATTACCGCCGATTGAACTGTTTGCCAAAGAACTCACTGCATTGATGCTCCAGCCTTTTGATTCAGAAGAGGACAGATACGATGCATATGAAGGTTGGCGGATGAAGCGAATCGACGATATTTGGAGTATTGAATACGCCGATTTATCGAGCGATGTTCACAATGAGTTGCTCGATTGGGTTCGAGCAGAATTTGCGAAGGTCAAAGTGTAATCCTCTTCAGGTCTCAATATGATTCTAATACAATGGAGTCATCTTTTTTTTTGATTTGAATTTCAGTTTGTGTTTGTGAGACTTTTATCAAATTCAAATTGAAGTAGCAAAAAAAAGCATGTGAAGCAAGTCGAACCTATTGGATAAGATCGCGAGAAGTGGATTCGACAAACATCAGATCTAGAACGCTTTGGCCGTCTTGCGTCGACAATCGACGAAGTAAACTCTGTTTGTCTCTCTTACCATGATAGTATAACCCATGTGTGAGGAAAAACTTGAAGAGTTCGTGGTACGGGAGTTGCGCCAATTCGTCGATGCGTGTCTGTCTCCATGCTTCCAGTGCCTTGCGTTGGGCGAGGGCAGCTTGTTCGGCTTTGAAATCCACAACTTCGTGAGCCAGGACCAATGCCAGTAACTCGTCGGCAAACGGTTCCCAGACGCTCGATACATCGGGCATCGTCATAGTGACATGGCCCGTGGTAGAATCGATGGTAAAGACGATGATATGACGGGAAGATTGTTCCCGAAAGACACGCGTGGTTGGCTTCTCTAAGTCTTCAGAGCATACCACCGTGCTGTTACATAAAGGAGTCACAAACCAGTCTGAGATAAGACCTGTTTGATGGAGGAAGTTGCGAGTCAAGCTAGATAGATCCTTCTTGAAACGAGCGTTCGCCATAGAGGGGGAATGACCTACAAAAAAGAAGAAACGTATCCGTTTTTTTATTGGGCTCGGTAGACAAAGACAAAGCCGATCCCGATCCTAATCAGAAGAATCCGTATGTTTGAGCCTTCTCACCATAGCCATACATCGACTGATACGGGGCCGCTTGCAATTTCATGAGACGGCGTACCAGACTAACGCGGTCTTTGGTTAGACCTCGGCGTTTGGGTGTTTCAGGAATGGAGTGATAGAACTTGAGCAAGTCGGGATACTCCATGCTCTCAAGCGTTTGCTTCATAGTGTAGACGGGAACGGGTGTATAGCAATACCCCTTCTGAACTTTCTCATCGGCTTGGATGCAGGACTCGGGAGCATGGATATCATGCTTGACAATCAAGCGCAATAACGGGTCGACGGATTTCATCCAGATGTTCCAGTACGGGCTGAAGGGATCATCGTTTCGTGCGCGGGCGCAGAGCAAAGCGTTGGGAGCCATAGTCGCAATGGGGTGACTACCGTAGTTGTTAAGCTCGAAGATGAGCTCGTGCTGATTGTCCAACTCGCGTAAGACGAATCTCTGTTTATTGGATTCGGATTCCGATTCTGTAACCAGTTCCCATGCGAACCCGAGACTGTTCAAAAAGTCTAGGCTAGGTTCGGAAAGAGGGCGACGAAACGAGGCTTTGGTTTGCGACATCTACGAGGATGAGAACACGCAAGTTTTTGAAAGACCATTGTCCGTTTTTTTGATTTTTTTACATCTTGTTGAAACACGGATGCAATGCCAATTCTCGAGGCGGTGGTGTGGCGGTAGAGAGCATGGTGAGAATAGTGCCGCCACCCGCATTAGATGATGACGGAGGGAAATAGATACGCCCATCGAGTAATAATACAGAACCGTATGTTCCACTTGACGGTGTAGTTCCTGATACCAAGGTCTTAGACATAACATTTGTCACAGGATTGAAAATACCGATAGGCGATGTATCATTCGCAACCATGGATATACAGACTACACGCCCATCGGGAAGTAAAGTGGCACCATAAGATAAAATAGAATCCCCTGTAGTAGTATTAGAAGAGAAGACATTCGTAGCAGGATTAAAAATTCCACCTGACCCACCGGTAGCTGCATAAGCAGGAATATAGACACGTCCATCGGGAAGAAGAACTGCGGCCTGATATGAAGATGTGGCTGATGCGGATATGCCAGTAACAATACTGGATGAAAACACTTTTGTCACAGGATTGTAAATACCACCACCACCGGAAATACCAGAATCAGGAGCGCAGTATACACGTCCATCCGGGAGCAAAACACATCCATTATAACCCTGTGAAGCACCTGTTCCCGAAGTGAGAGACGAGGAAAAGGTCATAGTTGTAGGATTGAAAATGCCTCCACTATTTGTTTTTCCATAGCCAGGGCAGCAATACACAGTACCATCGGGTAAAAGAGTGCCATACTGATATCCAGTATTTCCTGGAGCTGTTCCGCTTACGAGATTCGAAGAGAATACATTTGTGATTGGATTGAAGATACCACCGCCTGTGGTTGTGTTGCTCGGAATACAATAGACACGGCCATCGGGGAGCAAGATAGCTCCTGCGTAAGCAAAAGACCCGGGTGAAGTGCCGCTGACAAGTGATGATGAAAAGACATTCGTCGCAGGATTGAAGATTCCACCACCGGTTGTTGTATTTGCGGGAGCCATATACACACGTCCATCGGGCAGCACGACACCTCCATAATAGGCATTATTTGCAGCAGCTGTTCCGGGCACCGTCGTAAACACCGCTCCGGCCTTGTTATTCCACCACGCCCTCTGGGGATTGTTCGTCGTGACTCGCTGCAACCAGCTGAGGAAGAGCGCGGCGTTACTGGAGCTGGCATTGGTTTGGCCGTCGAAAGGCAAATACGGAATGACCGTGGTATTGAGAGGCCCGAGAGTTGCATCAATGTAGCTGCTACTATGGACATTACCGGCGACATCGATAGTATACGCCGGATTGGATGTACCGATACCGACGTATGAGTTGGACCCTGAAACAGCTACAGTCAATCCATTGGACCCATTAGGCGCGTTGACCTGAAGAAGATTCGCCGGATTCGACAAGCCGATGCCCAAGTTGGATCCCGCGCCCAAGGACAGATTCGAGAACGACGAGAGGGTGAATTGGCTGCCGCTGAAAGCCGTACCATTGACGCGGAAGGTCCCGGTGAAATTGACATCGCCGGCGACATCGAGGGCATAGGCGGCAGGTGTTTTGCCCACCCCGACGTAGCCTTGGGAGTTGGCCGCGAGATACGTGTAGTTGGACATGGGCGCTGGTCTTTGATGTTAGGACAGAAGATTTTTGATGGAGGGGGAATATCTGTAAAAATCAAATAACAATATTAATTATACAATAAAGATGTTCACAACTGCAAAACAGACGAGACCTTCAACAGCAAAACAGACGAGACCTTCAACTGCAAAAGAGACGAGATCTTCAACCGCATTTGTTTCAACCTCAAGACCTCAAACTGCAAAAGAGACGAGAACAACATTTGCTTCAACCTCAAGACCTCAAACTGCAAAATATACAAGAACTATAAAAAGTCTTACACCATTCCCATCAAACATGTTAGATGTAATTCAAACTATTAAAAATAGTCACTCTGAAGTTGTGAATCTAGACTGGACATCTAAGTTAATGAAACCCATTCCTATACCTTCTGGAATTACTCCATATCCAACATACTTCTTCGAGCCGGGAAAAACAAAAGATTTAGAAACACCACGAACTATTTTATCAAGTGTATCTACGAAAATTCTAACAACGGCTTTTCCAGAAAATCTTTTCCAGAAAATGGTAGCGATTCTATACGATATAATTAATCGAGATTTAGTTACATATAAAACCCAAAATAATATTGACAATAATGACATTTGCTTTTACTTTAAAGGGGGCAATCTATATAACATTTTACTAAAAGATGCACTTCAATCAATTCACTATGATCAAACAGAAATTAACGAATATTTCAAACGAAGTGATGCAGATTTCTCTATTTATATTAATCCAAAAATATATGATCTTCATATCAAACAAATCGAAGTTATTACAATCTACGGACTGCAACAGATGCGTGCTTTTATGATTAGAGAAAACTTAATTGATTGGAATAATGTAAGGAATTTATTAAATTCCGAAAAACACAAAGCAATGTACAACTTAGAAAATATTAAACCGATAAATATAGAGCCAATAACACGATCCGACTTTATGATGAGGATGATCGGTAGTGATGGAGTATTTATGGAAACGCCGTTGTTAACACCTAGCGAGGATCAAAACAATAATCAGTCCCCATATTATATTACGTATAATGATACTCTCTATTTCGAAATTAATGAAGAGAACGTGAACACATTTATTTTAATGAGAATGAAATGTGCACTTGAATTACAATACACCGATGAAAACGGCGTTAGAAAAACAATGAAAGTACCTTCAGAATTATTTGATATTAGCATACCTAAAAAAGAAGATTATAGTTGTAATCATTTCAATCCAGCATCGGAGATCCAACCATATAGATTATCGTATACTGCTAAAGATGATACATTGCAAACCGAAATTATTTTGGGTATGAACTTTAAATATATTCAAAATGATATCGTGAACGTTTTCTTCAACCAAGGAATCTCGCCATGGCAAGATAAAAAATACGAAAAACGATTAAAACGTTATATTTTTGCTTTGGTGATATACGATTTTTATTTAAAGTACAAAGAAAAAAAAGCAGAAATAAAGTTTAGGATTAATCAGAAATACAGAGTGAGTCAATCCAGAGTGAGTCAATCCAGACTTGATATAGAAGGTATCATGCTCTCTGAGTATATAAAAGTCATTGAAAACAATAAAAGTAAAATTTTAGAAATCATGAATAATGCGGATAATACTCAAAGAATTAGCATAAATTATTTACAAAATATTAAAAATGTTTTAAGCAAATACAATCAAGACAAAGTAACTGATAACCTGCAATTAATGATTCAAATACTGGAAACAATAAAACAATATATTAATCCAGCGGTTATTGATGAGTTAAATGGTGTACTAAATAACTTTGCAGAAGCAGAAGATAAGATAGAAAGGAGTCTGCGATCTTCTGGAATTGTGATAAATCATTTAGGTGGGAAGAAAAAGTAATAAGATACATTTTTACTGAACCAATTTCATTCGAAATCCTTCATCAACCCGAATAACGTCTAAGATCATTTTATTTAATTCGGCAATGTTGATCTTATGATTTCGCTTGACAATATCCAACACTTCTTTCGTCATTTCGCGTTGATCTTTTTCGGTAATCGAATCCAAAATACGTAAATAGAGTGTATGGAATTCGTCGACAAGTCGGTGGTCTTCAATGGACCCGCGTTGTATTCGATCATTATATCGCTCATCGTCTTCATTGTACAGTACCTGTGTATCATTTTTTCCATGTACGTTGGGTTTGATCCCAAAACAAGCAATAAAGCGGTAATATTTTTCTAGACATTCTTTCAACTGAACACGGTTGAAACTCGATTCAGTATGTATTTTGCGAATCAAATAGATTTCGTAATACAATAAATGATAATTGACCAGCGTTTCCAGAAGAAAGGTGATACTTTGTTGTGGGCGTTTATGTTCCCAGTCGTTTCCACCCACCGCGAAGTGCATTCTATCGGTTTTCGAGTCATAAACGACACTCATATCCTCGACTTCTTTGGATTCAGTAATATTTGATACCATGTCAATAAATTGATTTTCATCGTACATTACATTTCCTCTGTAACTATCGTTCATGAGTTTTTTCACATCTCGCTTATACTGATTTTCCACTTTGCTTTCGAAATCGAGTACTTCAATGTCTCTGTGTTCGGTGAGATGTTTTATTTTTGTCAGGGGATCGAGACCGGCAATAAAGTTATTCATAGTTTGAATATTATTGATGGTTTGATTGATAGTTACTGGAGCTGGCGGAGTGACAACCTGAGGAGTGTAAAGACGATTGTTCAAAACGTATTCTTTTACTTCGTCAGTTAACTCAATGTCTTTTCGAGTGGCTGGACACGTCTTCTTCTTTTTGTAAAAATGTCGGGACATACCTGTTTTTTGCATAGTATCGTACATACATCGTGGACACGAATATGGTATACTCATTTATGTATCATAGGTAAAATATCTTTAAATCGTTTTACATAAAAATGCATAGAAATGCATAGAAATGCATAAAATTACACGGTCTAAATTAAAAGCAAAAAGTAGAATAATATGTAAAGGTAAATACAATTACAAAAATGCATAAAAATGCACGAAAATGCATAGAAATGCATAAAAATGCATAAAAATGCTATACCATAAAAACATAAAATAAACAAAAATAATAAAAATGAAGACCATATATGGTAATACACATTTGACCACCCTAAAAATCACTTTTCTGACCCCCCCCCCTTCAAAAAAATTTCACAGGAGGTGGCAACTTTAGTTGTTACATCAAGAAAAAAACGCATCGATCTCTGCATCCAACAATTTATCAGCATCCTCTATCTGCTTAGGTACTGCTGCCGCGGCTGAAGCCGATGCTGATCCCGATGCCGATCCAGATCCAAACATGTGATTGATGATGCTGGTGTCGTCCATGGCCTCCGAGATCATGTCGAGCTTGGTCTCTTGGATCTGCATGCACTTCTCCTCGATTGTGTCGGTCATGAGAACCCGAGTGCAGATGACTTTGGCAAGCTGCCCTTTGCGATAGGCGCGACCGATGGCCTGCAGCTCGACACAGGGGTTCCAATGAACCGAGGTGATGTAGATCCTGTTGGCCACCTGCGAGGAAGGAGAGAGCGACGGGTTAGAAAGCAATTGTCAGGGATGTATGAGGGATCAATCCAAAATAAGATTGTTTCCTACTCAACTCCCTAAACAAACCCCCAAACTACTACGGGAGGGGGTTTACGGGGGATCAATCCAAACTACTACGGGAGGGGGTTTACGGGGGAGCGTGTAGGCCCCCTGCAGGGGGCCTATCTCGATATCCCCCGTACCTGGAGGTTGAGCCCCGTCGATCCACACACGATCTGGAGGAGTAGAACCGGAATAGTGCTGTGCTTGAAGTTGTAGAGAACACTGTCCTTGACAGCTCGCGACAGCTTACCGTCGAAGATGAGTGCCGCCACATTCTTCTTTTTGAGTTCCTGCTGCAGCAGCTTCATCTCCATGGTCCAGTGACAGAACACAAGGCATTTGTCCTTGGCCTGTGAACGCTCGTACAGCTCTTGTACCAGGTACTCCATCTTGGTGCTCTGCATCGACTCTGGCATAGGCTTGTTTTTGTGTTGGGGGTTGTCATATGAGTCCTCATCTTCTGAGTCCTCGATCCTCCGCTTCTTGGACGTAATCTTTTTGTCTTTTTTTGCCATGCCGTCGAGGTACAGCTGCGGATGAGTGCAGATCTGACGACACCGTGTGATGCCCTCGATCGCAGTCGTGTATCTCCGCGATGATGACACCTCCGCCATCTGCTCCTCGAAGTAGCGCTCGACCTCTTTGTACAGCTTCTTCTCTTCGGGGTACTTAAAGGAAAGTCGTTTGACCTCGGTGGTGAGGTCGGGGAGTGACAGCTGTGGGTTGTTCGCGGCTTCCTGTTCCTGGGTGCGCCGGAGCATGAACTCGTTGGTGATGTCTTCCACCGACATAGAGGTGTCGATGCCGATCCAGGTAGCCAGCGTGGTGATGTCCTTGGTCGAATTCTGGATGGGCGTTCCGCTCAGAATCCAGCGACAGCGTCCCTTGAGTTCGTTGATCTGGCTGAACATCTTGGTCTTAGGGTTGCGGATGGTGTGGCCCTCGTCGAGGATGATGCGGTCGAAGGTGTAGTCTTTGAGGCAGGTGGGGCCTTTCGCGGTCTGAAAAGAACTGTAGCCGGTCACCACCACTTCGAGCTCTTCGGGAAGGATGCCCTGGTAAGAAGCGCTGACGATGAGAGGCCTGAAGCCACCGAAATCGTAGAGTGCCGATTGCCACTGCGTCATCGTAGGCACAGTCGTGATGATAAGCGTCTTGAGGGGGTTTCCACGCATGAGGGCAATCGCCTGCATCGTCTTACCGAGGCCCATTGCGTCGGCCAGGATGCCTCCGGGACACTCTGTCTCGAGTTCGCGATGAAGCATCCAGCAGACTCCTTCTTGTTGGTAGTCACCCTACGGGGGATATCAAGACGGGGGATATCGAGCTTTTGCTGCGTTAGCAGCAAAACTCGCTCCCCCGTAAACCCCCTCCCTTTGTACTTTGAATTGATCCCCCATAAACCCCCTCCTTTAGTAGTTTGGATTGGTCCCCCGTAACCCCCCTCCCTTGGTAGTTTGGATTGGTCCCCTGTAAACCCCCTCCCTTGGTAATTTGGATTGATCCCCTGTAAACCCCCTTCCTTGGTGGTTTTGTGGCCCACGCACCTCCAAGCGGCCCACCAGTTTCTTGTTCATCGTGTCGAAAGCATTCTTTACTTTGTCGCTGCAGTATGCCAGCGCCATGATATGAGAAGATGATGTACGGAATGGCTTCGTGACCCCTGTATATGTATTGGTCGAACTTGATGAAGTTGGTCTTTTGATGAAGTTGGTCTTTTGATGAAGTTAGTCTCTTGATGAAGTTAGTCTCTTGATGAAGTTAGTGGATTGGTCACAAGTCTATGGTACTCTCATACGTGTACGTGTACGGCGGTAAATTCATGAATTCACTCGGTTCGAGATACTGATTGTTGAAGTCGTCTTCCGTCCAAGGCAAGACTTCTCCGGTCAATTCGTAAAAGCCATCCGCAAGGCGCCGTGCGTATTTCCCGCATTCTACGCGATAAATCTCAATAATTCCTTGAGACATACCATTATCATCTTCGCGTCGAGGCCATGTATCTGACCAGTCAAGTTTCGTCAAATGCGGATAGTGCTCCGCCAACCATGGCGCAAAACTGTCGCCGGCTTTTCTCATAATAATATCCAGATTCGTGGTCATCGGACTATCTAAAAAAATATACGTTCCTCTCAAAAAAGGGCCGACACGCATTTTGAAGCAATCGTCGTGATCGGGTTTTTCCCAATCAAAATACCAATGCCAATCGCCTTCTGGTTTTTCGTACACATAGAAATCGCGACCGTGTAAAGGGATGTGTTTATACCAACTATGGAGCTTTCTGAACCGTACATAATCGATGATGAGACTCGTCGCCAAGGGGGAAATAGTCGGACGCATTTAGGTATTAGTCTGAATAGCTGCTTATATCGCTTTTACACTGTAATACCCACAAAGGGTCTACAAAAACAAGTGACCTGACACGATATTCTATTCGGTTGTCGTATGGGTACAATAGGAGTATAGTTCGACGTGTTGATAAATCCGAGAGCGCAACAGGGTCTAAAGATGTGACAATAGTCTACGTAGTAGCCGATGTCTTTGGTGCCTGCCTTTCGACATTTCTTGTAGTAGGGGCGGCTCTTCTCCTCTTCAGTGAGTGTATGTTCGGGATGGAAAATGGCATAGTGATACGCTTCTTTGAGTTCGCGAGCCAATGTGTGTTCCTCCATCGTCGTCTGTAAGGCCGGTGCATTCGCGATATGACATCCTTGATGGACGGCTTTCGATAGAAGCGACACGGCATAGTAATCGCGTGTGTCTAGACATTCATTGTAAAACACGATCGTTAGGGCTGATGCGATTAGGTCGCTCTCGTTTTTAGTATGAGGAGGGTTCATTGTCATTCAATTCGAAAGACAGTTAGATACACTTGTACGGGATCTGCTTATATCGATAAGCAATATGGTATCTGCTTATATCGATAAGCAATATGGTATCTGCTTATATCGATAAGCAATATGGTATCTGCTCATAACTTTTAGCAAAATAAAAATAAAAAGAGTCTAATGATTGAAGACATGACGATTATTGATGTTACAATAGCATGATACACCGCGTGATACTCCAATCGGTATAATTGGAGTATAGTTACAGTTTTTAATAATCTTAGCACAACACACACGATCGATAGTACAGTAATGGGTATAGTAGCCATATTCCATAGTTCCTGCTTTGCGGCATTTCATGTAAGAGAGGCCTTTCTTTTCCTGTTCTGTTAAAGAGTCTTCTGGATGAAAAATCGTATACAGGCAAGCTTTACTAAGCTCAAGTGCTAATTTATATTCTATCATAGGCTTTTTTAACGCAGGTGCGTTTACGATATTACATTCCTTACGGATATTCTTCGATACTATTGACAAGTCACAATAAGATTTTGTGTCTAACAACTCATTTTCAAAAACGATACGGAATACAAGTGCTGCGGTATTATTTTGATTGCTCATTGTTGGTAAACTTAAGGAGGGTGATGAAGACTATGTATAATTCAAATTAGAATACATCCATTTTTCTTATTACCTTTTTACAAAAATGTATTTACCCAACGTGAACATAACATCGCAAACAGGTGCTGACGAATGTGTCAAAAACAGTGGTGATCATGTCTGTTAGAACTGAGTTTGTCAGATCCTGATTTTTTTCGACAGGGGGTGTATCGAATTTCTTCTTATAACTGATATCCACATCTATAGGAACCAAATCTGGTAAATCGATAATGACATATTCGTCGACTTCCATTTTTGAGAATAGAACTGAAAAAAATACATGGAAAAACACATGTGAATCAGCGATCCTGTTTGGAACGGAGTTGCACCACGATAGAACGACGAATGCCTACTCCACTCACATCTTGAGGTCGATGATACACGTCGCCGCTCATGAGCAGCACCATACCTGATTCTATTTGGATTTCGTGGGTTGGAGGGGGAACCGCACAACACAAGTAATGGTACCAACACGGCGGAGTGTCCCACACATGGAGATTGCCGCCGGCGAGAGTGGAGTCTTTCTGAAGATAGATAATACAGGTTTCGACAGGGTAAGGCATAGCTCCTCCATCATCACAATGAATGCCGAGAGGGGTCTTCGTGCCGGGGGTGTACTCATGAAACTCGATGAATCCTTGATCCGGGTGCACCTGGAATCCGGCAGCCGTCAGCCATGCATAGGCGCGAGACGTAATATGTGGGTAGTCTGCAAATGCAGCTGATGTGATCACTTTGGATTTGGATTGGGGATGAGATGAGAAGTCTTCTACACGAGTGGACAGAATCGGCCCATGGTGCTTGGTGGCGGGAACACACACCACGAATGTAAAATTCATTTGTTTATCAATGAAAGCAAAGAAAAAGACAGATTCCCATTTTTTATCGGCATTATGAACGAGATGATGTAAACATACTTAACAATAGCGTCTGATTCTATGTCAAATAAAATAATAGAAATGTTGTTATCTGCGTCTTTTTCATATGTCCCCATTTTTTTAGCTTTTTATCAATATGATTTATCTCCCGATGTAATACAGTATTATCCCTATTTGTTTATTGCGTTCGGCTTTCATACATGGCTTTTGTTTCTTGTTCAAACCCAACAGCGATTTCGAAAAAGTAAATGGCACTACGAGGCGGCTATGCAAATTTTAGTGCCTAGTTTGATACTAACACTGACTTCTATACTTTGTAAAGAAATGTACTCTTTGTTGATGATTCGATATATCAGTTGGATTTCTACTTATTCAACGATGATCGAATTAGAAGCGAGACAATTCAAAATGGGGTCTGTTGTTGATCTAAAAATCTGTTCTACAGCTTTATTCGTCGTAAATATTATTCATCACCATTTCCAATATCGAACATGTTTACTTGTAATATACTCGCTAAGTATCTATATGGTATACTTGTATTGTTGTCATCGATCATGGACAAAAATTATAGACTCCAATATCATGTCATCGATGATGATTTACGCATGCATACATAGCCTATACATGAGCAAGATCATCATCGTTGATACGTACTTCAAGTGTATTGTATTTCTGGATATACTTTACAAATGTATGTATACATTCGACTATTGTATAACCTCTGTAAAACCCATTAACTATTCGCTTTCTATTATGAAACTCACTCGATTGACTGCGCCATACCTGAAGAATGCGGTTATCTCTAATATCATCACCGAAATCGAATACAAAGATTACATGAATCATATCGATGTGTATGGTCTAAACAAGATGGCGATCAAAGACGAATTTATCAACGAACTATTTCCTAATAATGTTATCGAAAACATATCATCGCCTTATAACTCAAATGTTATTTCTAAAATGGTAGTTATGTTTGTGGATATGGTAGATTATACCACATTCGTAAAAGATAACACACTGGATCACGTTATTAATTACATGGACACATTCTTTTCGACTATGGATATGATGTGCAATAAATATGGAATCGGCAAAGTTGAAACGATTGGAGACGCGTATTTGATCGTATCTGAGTGTCCCATACGGACAATACAATGTGCCATACAAATGAATAAAGTGTACAAAGACAAACTGCGTATAGGAATTCACTGCGGACCGATAGCGTCATGTGTGCTAGGGATTCATAAACTCCGTCATGCGTATGTCGGGCACCCAGTGAATGTCGCCGCTAGATTAGAAGCTACCAGCCAAACTGGACGAATCCATGTGTCAAAAGACTTTGTCGAGTTTTTCCAAAAACAAACACACGATAAACGCATTGACGAGATTTCTTTTGAAGATCGTGGTATGATATTACTTAAAGGAGTGGGAGAGATGCAAACGTATTTTGTGGTTTAGGCATTTTATTTTTTTTGGATGCGTCATACGCTCATGACGTGACGAGGAACACGTCATACCGTTTGATGAACTCGCCGGCACCCAGGTCAGTGACACCCGCATATTCATCCATCACTTCGTCGACAAATTGCGAGAAGGCCGCAGGAAGTACATCCCCCTTTCCGCTGGCTATGACGCGATTGAGCGTGTACACCATAAGCTCGTCGCGATAGGGAAAGCGCTCGTATTTCCGCACAAAGTCCGCGTAATACCGGGTTAGCGAAAGGATCTGCTTGAGAGGTCCGTAATGAAGTTCTGCCTGTTGTTTCCATCCTGGAGCCGGACGGCATGTCTCTCGGCCAATAGGTACATGGATGTGAGGAATCGGGTTCAGTCCATACGACCAGTTGACGGTATACGCATAATTCATGTCGATATCGAGTATGTGTAAGGGACATGGTATGGGTGTGTCGTGTTCCATCTCTACAAGTGTGTAGAGTTCATTGACAGTGAGGCCGAGGTTCCGTAGTTGAATCGGCAGCTCTGCGTACCTAGCCGCCTTGTCCTCGTCTTTGACGGGTCCATCGACGAAAATGCGTCGGGGAACGCAGTCGAGTCTGGCCATATCCGCGCCCAGGCTTTCCGTGGACACAGGCACTGAATCCTGATATAAATAGCGAATCGTGGTTTTACATTTAGACGGGACTGATTTCATATAAATATTGGCGATCAGGTATTTGCGATGATGTTGCACATGAGGTGGCAGATCTGCGACTACATTCGCGATGTCTAATAGGGTCTCCATGATGTGGGCATAGCGTAAATGTCGGCGAATAGCATCACGATTCGGGGGAAGCTGCAGCAAAGGCGAGGCCAGCACGTACCAGAGAGCCGCTTGCAGGGTCAGACGCGTCGTGACAAACTCAGGGAGTCCCTGCAACGTCGCATAAGTCGTATGGTTTCTCATACGGAAACGAAGTTGTTCTCTCATCAACGGCAGGACCGGCTCCAGGTAGGGGATGTCCCTGGCGAGGAGATAGATGACCGCGAACCATAAATCTGGATTTCCGACGATTTTGTGTCGATCGCCCGTCAGAATACTCCCGAGTGCCCAATTCGATGCCTGGCAATGCTCTTCGCATTCTCCGAGGAAGATGCCGGAGCGCAGGACGGGTTTGCGTGTCATCGGCGATACCTCCATTCCTGTACTCGCATTTGCATTCGTATTCGTATTTGTATTCGCACTTTGGAGTGCTTCAATGCTGATAGGATGATCGAGAGAGGCGATAACGAGTTCGCGCGCTTCCGGAATCTGTAATAGGGCTAAAGGGCAGTTGATTATCGCCTGCACCTTTTCGGGTGCTAAGTGGGAGAAGATTCCTTCGGTTTTCGATATGAGTAAGACCACATTTTGTGCAGGGTCGTCTAAAGTAATAGGGCATGTGAAAGTATAGGTGGGATCTCTATCCGGTTCGACGATCGGGAGTTGAGTCGCTTCTGGTTGAATCTGGGAATGGGCTCTTATTACACGTGATACATCTGCCGTGCTGTAACTGAGCCGAATCGACCCTTCGCACATAGAGATGAGACGTGCGATCAGCGTATGAAATGGGTTTTCGGTGGAGTTACAATAATACTCTGTTGTCAGACGCTTCATGAGCGCGATGGCGTTTTCAGTGTTGCCATAGGCGACTTCTTCGGCAAACTCGTCCGGTGTCGACGACTGCGATTTCAGACGAGAGGCATCTGCCACAAGACGGCGCTGAAGAGCGAGGAGTTTTTCGCGAAGCGCGTTGTCCCCTCTCGTGCCCATCGTGCGAGCCACGATGACGCGTTCCAATGTGTGATACACCATTTGGAACTCGTCGATAGTCGAGATTGCGTCTAATTGGGCTAACAGGCCGAAATCTTCCTGGGCTATAGACGACCGATTGGCTAATCGCAGCACTAAGTCGGAATGATCGGGTTGGATTTCTAATTGATAGCTAAAGACGGTATGAGGCGATGACCGAGTGAAAGGGCACGATACTGACATATTCGCGGGGTATTGCAAGCTCGTGGAGATCAAATGTACGTCGACATGGGCGAATCCGAGCCCACGCATTTCAAGGTCCGTTGCATCGATGTCATAGGGCGATACCTGGCCATCCGTTATAATGAGGAGATGGGCGGCTGCAGGTACACGCTCATGTCGCAAGTATCGGGCGATGTGTACCGGGTATGTCCCTCCGGCTCCGCGTTTATTTTGGATCGTATCCCATAGTACGTCGTGGGTCACCCTGGAGATCTTCGAATTCCACAGGGCATATCGCAAGTTGTTTTGTCCATACTTGCGCTGAGCATCGGCGACGACTTCGCCAACACAGTCCCAATAGTGTTTTAGGTTTTGGGTGGAGCCAGAGTTATCGATAAATACATAGACGCACGGTGCAGACATGGTATGCGTATGCGTATGCGTGTGTGTATCCATATACGGTATTCTCTTATATGTCCATTTTCTTAGCGCCTGTAAATATCAAACCATGTGCCCTTATCTTCGGGAATCCCATGGGCTTCTAGACTCTTAAAGTAAAACAGGTCTTCGAGGCCATTGATCGCTACGAAGATCGGGAAAAGCGGCACGAGCAGCAGAATCCATGGATTCCAGAAAGAGAAGGTGACTCCGAGTTCATGGCCCTGGTTTGTGGCTTCGAGCGGAAATACTTCGAATAAGAGTTTCAGAAATGCTCTAGATCGATTCTTTGGAGTCAAAAAAGAAGGAGCCAAAGGTTGATACATCGTCCAGTCTGGATCATATAACACATCTGGAGGCTCATCTCGAGATTGAGATCTAGAGATAGAGAAAACGTAGTTGAAGAGCGGAGTCGTGAAAGAAGTCTGATCCACAGAACGACGTGTAAACACTAGTTCGGAATCATAGGCACTTCGCCTGTGCATGAAGACGTGCATCGGAATATTCATCGTCCGGCAATCAAACTCGATCGAACGTCGTGTGGGTGTGATCCTAGGCGGCTTTACGCTGTCGATGACGAACCGGGGAGCTCCGAGACGATGCGTATGAGCGATATGTTCCGGAGCGTGAATATGATAACATCCCAACTTGGGAGAGACAGTCGGATACTTGAAGCGAAAGCTGATATTGTAGGGCGTTTTTGTCTGCATGTTGATTCATATCGGTCTTATCAGATTTTGCTTCTTTAAGTGCAGTGTTTTTATCATCGTAAATAGTAATGGGGAGCCCGCATATGTATACAGTCGCAATTAGAATCATCGTTATTCTTGTGGTTGTATGTATCATAATCGCTCTAATACCTAGAAATAAAGAGAACCCAAATCCACAGCCAGCCGATTTTGAGCGGTTTGTTTGATTACACGACACCCCGATCCTATTTGGTTAGACTTTATTAGCGGATTTACAGATACCTACGATGTCTATATTAGCATAGACGATAATAGCCGTCATATTATGGAGTATAAAAAGAAGTATCCCCGACTCTATTTCCTGTCATTCGACGATAGTGTGGCTGCCATTAACGGCTTTTGGAATTCATCTTATATCATTCCCAAGAAAACGATATCGTGGGATAAGGCTCTGTTCTACTTCTCAAAGACGAATATCGATTATGATTATGTATGGTATATTGAAGACGATGTCTATGTGCCTAGCAAAGAAAGTCTTATAAACCTGGATTTGCAATACGGAGAAGACGTGGATTTGTTGTGTTCTAGTTATGCTTTGAACGACGAGGGTGATGTCGAGTTGGATGGCTGGGTTCATTGGAATGAGCATGATAACAAAGTTCAAAAGCCATGGGCACGTGGTTTACAATGCATCTGCCGTATGTCGAAGCGGCTTATGAATAAAATAGACGAGTTTGTCACCGAGCACAAGAAGCTGGTGTTCATTGAATTGCTTTTTACTTCTCTGGCTCGACGACATGAGATGACGGTAGCTATGCCCCTGGAGTTTGCGGAAGTAGATTGCTGTAGAGGGCTCGACGTTAATACAATTGATCCGAATAAGATCCATCACCCGATAAAAGACTCAAAAGATCAGGAGATGGTTCGAAAAAGGCTGGAACTTCCGGCTATACAAGATATCGACGAATCGTAGCGTGTTTAGAATGGAAAAAAAATAAAAACGGATATTTTTCATGATTTATAGAAGAGTAGAAATGGAATCGTTTTCATCTATTGATCCTGTCGTTGTCGTTAAAGTGTTGAAATTGATTGAACACTCTACGGCAGCCGATAACTTGGAATATTTTAAATCTGATATAGAGGAAGCTGAAAAACAGTTCTACTCTGTTTCTGAGATTATTCAACATCTCGAGACAAAATCCAACATTCTTCAAATAGTTGAACTATTTGAATTCATGGAAAACTCATCGTTTGCCGATAATGTGGCTTATTTCCATTCTGACATGAATCAGGCTGGTTTACCTACTTACACTGTTTCGGATATGAAGACAATCTTGAAGAATGTTTCCGTATAACGAGAAATGTTAGATAGTCTACTTAAAGACTCTTTTTTTTATGAAATGAACGTCGTATGTATTCTTTTTATTATGGCTCAACGGCAATCGATAATAATAACATCTGACAATCACTTGGTTCGAACCAGAGAGAAATGCATTGTGTGTTTCGAAGATATGAATCTTTCATCCGTGATCTTGGATTGCGGACATGTCTTTCATCGACGATGCATTTTGAAATGGGCGCGAATCTCGCCGACATGTCCCATCTGTCGTGAATCGTTGCAAAGCTGTCTTCTAGAAATCATCGTGGTCGAAGACGCGCGTCGTCGTCTGCACCGGAGGCTGGAGTCCAATGCCAGATCTATGAATGCCGATAGATCATGCGATCGTCTGATTTCGTGGACGTGTATGGGAGTCGGGCTGGCGATTATTGCCAGTAGTTTGATCGCTAGTTTCATTATTGATTCCATGGAGAATTAATGTGGTTTCTTGATCATCGCCATTGTCCATTTGACACTCACCGCATACACCAGACAGAAAGACGCATACATCGTTCGATTCACCCACGATGCGTTGGCCCTATGTGCCGCTGCCAGCAGCCATACAAATAGACAGATTTGTCGTGTAAACATATACGCGAGTTTGGTGAGACATTGAAGGCCCCGGGTTGTCAGTGAACCGGGCGCTGCTTCCTCGGCGATTTTCACTATATTGAGAAGCGGACTCGCAGCTTCCAGGATCAGTATTAGCGAATTGTCTAGCCCGTTATTCCCAGCGTTATGTATTTTGTTGAGTGCTAGAACGATGAGGCTCACGACATGATGTACTAGAAACAGGGTTTGTTTGCGCCCTCGCGATGTCGATATCAGTTTGACAAGGTCATAGAGGAAGAAAGCGACAAACGCGTCTTGGGCTTGCTGGGTGGTCTCGTCTGAATTAGCGAGCAGTGTGCCGTTTTGCATATGGTTCCACAGATTGAATCCTGTTTTGCCAGAGATATACAGCTGAAACAGAGCACAGGTTAGTCGGTTGGCGATTTCGTTTACGTGTCGAAAGCGGGTGCGATAATGGATCTGCAGGACATCGTTGAACAGACAATCGATGCCTCCGAGAACGACAAGGGTGGTGACGGTGGTGCTCATACTCATACGTGTATAATCATTGACATACTTATACACGGGGACCTTATATCGGTTTATGGCTGAAAACTAAAAAATGGACATTCTTCAACAGAACAACTCATATAAAAGCTGGAGTGCGTTACTGTTATAGCACAAACATTGGATAAAATGATGAGTCGTCCGGTCCTTGGCTTGGGACTCGTTGCTGGTACAACAGCTATTATTTCAGCTGGATATATCGTGAAAAGCATTTGTGACAGAGAGACACACAAAGCGAATTGTCTTGCGGATACTGAAGCCAAATTGACTGTAATACAGGCTAAAAAAGAAGCCAAATTGACTATACTACAGGCTGAAACTGGCGCGTATTTTGCTAAAGCAAAAGCCAGACGATGGTGGTAAGACTTTTTCTTTTTGTTTTGGGTCAAGTGGTGTTACACGCACACACAGGTGCACTTGTTTCAGTGCATTCTTTGGCGGTCACAGAAGGCGCGCCCGTTTGAGCCTTAGCCGACTGGAAGAGATAAGCGAGTTAGCGAGTAAGAGAGAAAGAGAAAGAGAGGACTAGCTGACAATGATGCCGTGGCGGATCGGGGAGCCCGCCTTGATCCACTCTTTGAAGCCGTCGTCGAAGCTCACGTCACGGCCGTGGCTTTTGCACTGGAAGCAGCGCCAGGACCCGGCGATGCAGACCGTGTGGGGGCTGATGTTGGTGCAGCCGAGGCACACGCGGTCCGAGACGAAGCCCAGGCGGCGGTAGATGTTGGCCAGGTTGTCGATGCCAAACTCCGTGATAAGCAGGTAGGTCGCGTCGACGAAGAACTTGCAGTTGAGCGCCTCGTCGCACTTGGGCTTGATCCCGGGGGTCTGGTTGGCGAAGTTGGTGATGGTCATCACGGTGTCGTCTTTCGCGTCGCCCAGCGTCTTGATGAGGTCGGTGTTGTCGGTCATAAAGGATCCGTAAGGGGGCAGCGGCTTGTTGAAGAACGTGTCGGGGCCCATGCCGCGGTTGATCAGCCGCTTCTCGTACTTGGGCGCAGGCGGCAGCAGCGGCGTCGTCGGCGTCGTGTTGTCCTGCGCCTCATCGCAGATCAGCGACAGCGGCTGCGTTGACGGCAGCACTGCCAGGCTAGGCTCCTGCGGGAAGAAGTTGGCAAAGGCCCCGTTAGAGATGAGCGTGGCGAGCATGGTGAAGATGTCGTTGTCGTACATGGCGCCGCGAGCGTAGTGGATGGTGTAGCAGGTCTGTGCAATCATGAGGTTGGCCCGCTCGGGGCCCACGGTGGCGAGCATGGTCTTGATAGGCTCGTAGGTGGCCATGATGTATTTGATGCGCGGCGCAGTGGCATCGAAGCCCACGTAGAGGGGGTTTGCCGTAGGCCGCGTCGGCGTCACCAACACCGGCGATATCGACACCTCCGGGGGCGGCGGAGACAGCTGGTCGATCATGCCGTCGTCGGCGATGTCAATGCGGATGTCATCCTGGCCAATGCCCGACTCGATGCCCTGGTGGTGAATAGGCGGCGGTGCGATCGTGCCGCTCTCAATCTCCAAGTCGTCGGCTCCACGGGCGAATTCCTCGGTCCGGTTCACGATGGTGTTGAAGAAGCTGGCGCGGATCTCATTCGGATCGAGGGGGGTGTGCATCTCGATAGAAGGGCGAAGGCAGTGAACGCCGATGGGGGAGCGCATGTCGAAGCGGTTGTTGATAGGGGCTTCACAGCCAGAGAGGCCCATGAAGGTAGCCATGGCTTCTGCTGTTGTGTCTGTGTGTTCTGTATGTCGGCCAGTCTGGGATAATGAAGCCAGGGCCGGTCAGAGGATTGATGAAGGCTCGCCCGCTTCATGAAGGATGGTTGATGAAGGTGGCGCTGATTCCTTTTCACCATTCGGTCTCTTCTGGCGTCCTCAGGCCTCCGATTGCCGCGAAAACAGGAGGGTGTGTAGCTGAGATAGGGTGCCGTCTACTCCTGCATTTTGGGCGCGATCGGAGGCCTATAGACGGGATGGAAGGTTTGAACGATGGGTCATCAGCCACCCACATGGGTCATCAGCCACCCGCATGGGTGCTCAGCCATCTTCATGATTAGACCAGACCCAGCGACAGCGAAGCAGGCAGCAGGCAGCAGGCAGCAGTCATTCGGAATCGCCGTCGTCACGATCACCATGCCAAGGCAGCCCGCCGTCGCCATGATTGTGTTTGTGACCGTCGCCGGCTCCACTTTCACCGTCAACGCCTTTCCCCACACGACCATTGGCGACGTCCTCGACATCACTCGCAGCGCAATCGGCTTCAAAGCGGCGGCCTGCAACTTGTACGCCTACCACAAGACGGCCCTCCTCCACGTTCAAGAGCGTGTGTGTGACATCTTCCACGACTATCTTGAGGACTCGACGCCCAAGATGGCGCCTCCGACCCTGTTTGTTTTCAACACCATCGTCCAGACGGCTTTCGACGCCTGCTTCTTCATGTTCAACATGTTCAAGGCCTTTCCCCGGGACGCCTCACAGGAGATCGCCGTCTCTGTCATCCATCCCCTCGTGCCCTCTATGCACGCCTCTTTTCGCTTCAGTGGCTCCGGCGGCGCCACGTTCTGCATCTTTGACAACATGACTTTCCC
>Ga0114959_10000134_pt1 | contig 70161 bp, 47 predicted proteins | sample C_130625_EF_Meta_FD_87317 | JGI IMG/M metagenome (GOLD analysis project Ga0114959, IMG submission 87317) | Freshwater microbial communities from Lake Croche, Canada to study carbon cycling - C_130625_EF_MetaG | ecosystem: Environmental > Aquatic > Freshwater > Lake | place: Lake Croche, Canada...
ATGTAGCAGTGTATGTTCCAGCTGTAGTATATGACTTACCATTGAATGTATATGAACTTCCATTACAAATACTTGCATTGGTTGTAGAAGATGATGTTGCTTTTATTGTTAATACTAACATTGCAATACTATCACATCCTACTGCATTGGTTAATGTAGCAGTATATGTACCAGCAATTGTATATGTCTTACCATTGAAAGTGTATGAACTTCCATTACAGATACTTGCATTGGTAGTAGAAGTTGATGTTGCTTTTACTGTTAATACTAACGTTGCAATACTATCACAACCTACTGCATTGGTTAATGTAGCAGTATATGTTCCAGCAGTTGTGTATGTTTTACCATTAAATGTATATGAACCGCCAGGACAAATACTTGCATTAGTTGTAGAAGTAGATGTTGCTTTTACTGTTAATACCAACGTTGCAATACTATCACATCCTACTGCATTGGTTAATGTTGCAGTGTAAGTTCCAGCTGTTGTATAGGTAGTACCATTAAATGTATATGAACCACTTGGACAAATACTTGCATTGGTTGTAGAAGATGAAGGTGCATTAATTGTTACGATTGTAAATGTATCTTTTGTACAACCATTTGTGTTGGTATAAGAATAAAAAATGGTATCTTTTCCTGCGCTAACTCCAGTTAATAGACCTAATGAGGTAATTGTGGCTAAAGATGTATTATTACTTGTCCAAGTTCCACCGCCAGTTGAATTGGATAACAAAATATTATTGTTTGTACATACTGAACTGCTTCCTGTAATTGCAGAAAGTGTAGGTAATGCATAAACAGTAATTGTTTTTGTAGCTGTACCTGGACAAAAAGCAGATGGTACACTATATATAATTGTAGTTGTACCTGGTGTAACTGGTGTAACAACTCCAGAAGTGTTTACTGTAGCTACTGTTGTATTGCTGCTGCTCCATGTACCACCAGTTGTAGTTTCCGTAAGTGTAGTAGTAGTTCCCATACAAACTGTACCTGTTGGGTTGCCTCCTATTGCATTGACTCCACTAGGATTTTGAACCACATTAAGATTAGTTGTTTTAGCAGTACTACATCCATTAGTTGTAACTGTATAAGATATTGTTGGAGTACCTGTACTTACACCTGTAACTACTCCTGAAGTACTATTTACAGTTGCAAAACTTGTATTACTACTACTCCATACACCACCTGATGTTGTATTAGATAAAGTAGTAGTAGAGCCAACACATACAAATCCTCCTCCTCCAGTTGTAGTAATATTTGCTACTGTTGGCTTAGAAGCTACAGTAATTATAATATTGGTGGAAGTAGTACCACAACTATTGGTTACAGAATAGGTAACTGTAGTTTGTCCTGCAGTTCTTGGAGTTAGAATTCCTGTTGTACTTCCAATTGTGCCTACAGCAGTATTGCTACTTAACCATGTTCCACCACTTACAGTATTCGCTAAAGTATCTGGAGTAGCAGGGTTTATACATGCTGTAGTACTTCCAGTGATAGATGGTAACACTAAGGTGTTGTTTACTGTTAATGTTACAAAAGAACTATTTGAACAACCAAAACCATTGGTTAAGGTATAAGTAATATTAGAAGTTCCTACTGCCTTTGCAATTGCAAGACCACCTGTTGTAACAGAAGCAACTGTTGTATTAGTGCTACTCCATACACCTCCTGTTGATTTGTTTGCAAATTGTACTGTTCCGCCAACACAAGTAGCATTAGAACCAGTAGTAGTATTTATAGTAGGTAATGCATTAATATTCACTCCATAGGTTTCACTATTAGAACATCCTCCTGTGCCTACTACTGTATAAGTTACAGTAATAGTTCCTGAACTAATACCTGAAACAACACCAGCACTACTTATTGTACCTATGCTGTTATTATCACTTATCCAAAAACCTCCGCTTGTAGAATTGGTCAAAGTAACTGTTTTGCCAACACAAACACTAGTAGGTCCGGCAATTGGTTGCAATGAAGGTGCATCAAAAACGGTGATTGCATAAGTAGCAGTTGCAGAACAACCACCACCACTTGATACGGTATATTTTATTGTATCAACTCCTGCAGATAATCCTGCAACTAAGCCAGTACTTGTTACTATTGAAACATTAGGATCAACATTAGTCCAAGTACCACCAGTGATTGTATTAGATAAGTTGATTGTGCTTCCAACACAAACAGTAGTTGGTCCAGTAATTGGCGCAATACTTAATGTACTAGAAACAGTAATAGGAAAAGATACTGTAGTAGCACATGTTCCGTTGCTCAAGGTATAATTAATTGTAGCAGACCCATTTGCTACACCACTAACAACTCCTCCACTTGTAATTGTTGCTATAGAAGCATCAGAACTACTCCAAGTACCTCCAGTTGTGGTTTCAGTTAGGGTAGTTGTACCACCTTTACAAACTGTATTTGTTCCAGTAATTGCAGCTACTGCAGGGGAACTAAATATATTCAAATTGTAAGTGGCTGTGCTTGAGCATCCATTAGCACTTACTGTATAAATAAAGGTTGCAACGGCTCCACCAATTATAGGTGTTACAGTTCCTGTTGATGAATCTATTGTTGCTATAGCCGTATTGCCACTGCTCCATGTACCGCCAGACACTGTTGAAGTTAATTTAGTTGTGCTACCTGAACATACTGCACCTGGACCACTAATGGTACCTGCTGATGGTTTTGCAGATACAGTAATAGGCTGCGTTACAGCTGTACTACAATTATTAAATCTACTCGTAACAGTATAAGAAATGGTTGCAGTACCTGCTGAAACCCCTGTGATAGTAGTTGTTGTTGCTGAACCTGTAGTAACTGTAGCTACTGCTGTATTAGAACTACTCCAAACAGTTGTATTTTGCCCACCAGGATTTGTTTCAGTAAATGTTGTTGTGTTACCTACACAAATTCCAGTGGTAGTTGCAGTAATAGCAGATACTGTTGGAGAGGCATTTACTGTAATATTTCTTGTGGCAGTTCTGGTACAATTACCTCCATTAGTTATAGAATAAGTTATTGTTGCAGTTCCACTTGTAATACCTTTTATCAAACCTGTTGCATCTACTGTAAGAACAGCAGTATTGCTACTTGTCCAAGTGCCTCCGGAAGTAGTAGGTGTAAGTTGTGTAGTATTACCCACACAAACATTGTTGTTGCCTGAAATAGTTTGTCCAGCAGGATATGAATAAACTCTTACATTACTTGTTGCAGATGCGGAACAACCCGTTTTGGTATCAGTTATTGTATATAAAATACTTGTTGATCCAGCTGAAACACCAGTATAAACACCACCAGTAGTTACAGTTGCAATGGTTACATCTGAAGAACTCCAAATACCACCAGTAGTAGTATTTGTAAGGGTATTTGTTAATCCAAGACAAACATCTGTAGTGCCAGTAGTTGCTGCAACCGTTGGTAAAGGATTGATGGTTACGTTAATAGTAGTAGTTACTGTAGTAGTACCATCATCTGCACTTATTACAAAGACATCGGTGCCACTTACATTTGTTGAAGGTGTATAGGTAACTCCAGAAGGAGAAACAGTTGCACCATTAGATCCAATAGCTGCAGGAAACCCTGCTAAAGTTCCTTTTGAAGATACAGTTTTGATTTTCCATGTGATTACTTGTCCTACATCCAAATCATTTATACTTAAATAACTAGTTAAACTAATTGAACTTGAATTTTGACAAGTACTTAAAGTTTGTGTAGCCCCATTTACATAGCTTGGTGCGCTTGCAGCTGAATTTAAACGAGTCTCTTTGTTTTTTAAGGGAGACGTTACGTTATTTTCTATAGCTTTTGCATTTGCAAAAACAAACAAAAAACTAAAAAAGCAGATTAGTGAAAATTTAGGTATCATAACAATCATTTGGTGCAAAGATGTAGGGAAGAGAATAAATGCTGCCTAATTAAGCTATTTCTTTTCAAAAAAAAGTAATTTGATTTTTTATATGACTAAGAAGAAGCCTATAAATCATCTAACAGAAAATACTAAAGCCGATTATAAATTATAATTACTTAAAACTATTAAACAAATCTTAATGATAAATTAACTATAAATTTGAATTTAAAAGAATTGAATGAAAAGAATTAGCGCCTTTAGCATTACAATGTTCATCTTAATTGGATGCACTAATACAATTACAACTTTTGCACAAAAACTTCAACCTTCAACTATTGATGTGAATGTAACCATTGGTACTGCTACAAATAAAAGCATCGTATTACTTGGTGGATTAGATGTTTATGAAGTAAATAATTGGGCAATAGGTGGCAGTATTTTACTATACAATTACCCTTCTCCAAATCAACCTGCCGATTATAGACCATCATATAATCTATTATCTAAAGGGAAAAGTTCTTTTACGGATGAAATGTTTACTTTCTCTTTCAATATCACTAAACAGATTCCTATTTGCAAATACTTAATAGCGAACATTGGTTTAGGTATTTCTGAAAATCAATTTTCAACTAATTATTTCACTCCAAACCCCGATTCTAGAGGTGGATTGTTTTATAGTCCGAGTAATTATATTAATGAAAGCAAAAGAACCTATCGCCTTGGGTATTTAGCACAAACAAAATTAATGGTGCCATTTAATAAGTATACTACATTGGGTGTAGCTTTTTTAAGTAATCAAAACCCTAAAAACAGTTTTAATGCGTATAGTTTGAGTTTTGATAGATCTATTAATATCAAAGGTGTTTTTTCAAAGAAAAAAATAAAAGCTTCTTAAACACAGATTATAAATAAAGGTTTTATTCCTAAACACAATAACTAATATGTATTGATTTTAAAGCTCTGATTAAAAAACTGTTGTTAATCAAAAAAATAGCTAACTAATCAGTTAAATCTTGCACCTTTTGCTCCCATTTCATGAAGGGGTCTTCAACTTTTTTTCCTTTTTTAGGGTGTGGAACAGAATTAAAAATCAAATCAGCATCTATTGTTTTAGCCTTTATTTCTTGAAGATAGATTTCCCGACTGTTTTGCATGATATAATTTATTGTTTTCTCAATTCTATTGTATTGAAAACCCAAAGGGCCTAATTTTTTGTCAACAGACCATATAAAAGTGATAGTTGAGTTTAAAAGTTCCCATATAAAATGATTTTTCCTTCTTCCTTCCACTAAAAATATGAATCCAAAATTGGGACTATTTGTAATTCTTAGTTTACTTTCAGAAGAATGTTTTTCATTATATAAAAAGCTTAATTCTCTTTCATTCCTGATGTCTTTGTTTGAAATTATTATCTCAAATAAGTCTTGTTCGGTTTGGTTAAATACGTTGCCAATCAAATCAGTATTATTATTAATCGAATAAATAGTATCAATAGTAAAAAGTGATTTATCAAAGCTTCTTGGCCTATTGGCTTTTATTAAACTATTGGTTCTGTTTAAATTAATTTTCTCTATAAATCCCTTTTTTATTTTATCAATATCAGGAGAAGTAGCAGTGTAATTGGTTTCACTTTTAAAAGATACTGTTACACTTATTTGCTTTTTCCCAAAAGCTTTAATAAACCAATATATAATGTCGTAATACTCGGGTAATATATTGTCGTTATAAATTTTGAATTCGATTGTTCGATTAAAAATTCTAATAAACTTTTCAAACCTTATATAACCCAACATGAATGTTGTTTCAGCCAATTCTACATTATAACTTTTCTCGAATAATACACTTTCAGCATTTACTTTATTATCCTCTAGCTTTTTGAATTTATCTATTGCCAATTCTTTCATTGTTAAATTAGTTTTTGGGTATTTAATCTACTTTTCTAATTATTTTTTTTAGCTGCTTTATTGGGTTTGCTTGCATTTATCAGTTCTTTATATTGAATGATTGTTGCATTGAAATTGTCTATCAAAGTTTTAAAAGCTGTAACATCTACTTTATCAGCTTGTGCGGTTGTATAGCGCGATTCTAAGATATTTACTAGCTTAGAATAAGCTGCCTTTGCTTCAATACAAACTATATAAAAATTTTCTTTGTTTCCATTTTCGCCCATTGCCACCGTTCTTTCTGCATATTTAGCAATAAATGCATTGTTTGCATCATCAATTTCGGTTATCCATTCCATGCCATCTAAGGCAATTACTGCATTTTTTAATTCATTATTACTTATAATATCTTCAACTATTTTTGATAATACACTACTTTCTGCTTGCCAATTTAACTGAGCTATTCCACTTCCATGTCTTTTTAAATAATTATGTATAATGATAGCATTTGCTCTTTTCACTTGGTTTGGATGATCGGTAAAACATTTTATCCAAAGCACAAAAGCTGTTATTGCAATGTCTCTTCTTTTATCAAGCGATTCCAATTCTTTGGTTTGTGAAAAAGCTTTTTCTCTATCAAAAGCAGCCTCCAATCGCATAATAATGGCCTGAAGCACAAGTTTTTCATCGTTTATTTTTAGTTGTAGTGGCATTGAAGCTTCTGTAAATTCTAAAAGCAGCACCAAAAACTGTAAATATTCAGCATTAGTTAATCGAGCGGTATTTAGTGTATCAATCATACAATAAGAATAGAAATTGAGGTTGCAAAATAGTTAAAATAATAAAAGTAATGCAAGCAATCTTAAAATATTAGTCCAAATACTGATGATTGGTATTTCCTAATAAAATAAAATCTTTGTTTAGCCATATAAACAGGTTTCTTTTTTGAGTAGAAAGTATCATCAGACCCTTGAACAGGGTTTCTACTTAAGAAAAAAGCATAAATTGAACTATAATGATTCTTTTTACTGATAAGAGAAGCCTAAAGCAAGCCAAAAACATGTTTATGCTTTAAAATTTATTTCTTAGTTGAGAATGATTTAATTGTTTATTCCAATACATTCGCTATCGAGTATAAATGATAGGGGAATTGTTGGGGGAAGGATAATTGAAGTACTATTTTGTGAGAAAAAGTAATCATTAAGTAGTTCGAAACGATGATTAAAAAATGTAAAATATTATATATCCTAATTTTAGTATTACTAATTTCTTGTAATTGGGAAATAAAGAAAAAATCAAACGACTTTGAAACCCTAGTTTCTGATACCACAGTTACTCACGACTCTTATAATGAAATTGAATTCAGTAGAAGAATGAGCTCTTTGCTTAACCTTTCTACCATCTACAATGGTGTTGACAGTTTTGAATTAAGGATTTGGGTATCTAATATAATTATACCAAAACACTTAACTATTTTTAGATATGATAAAGACAAATGGGTTAATTATGAATATTGGTACTATCCAAAAAATGAAATGATTGATAGTGTGCACATTTACAATAAACCAATACCTAAAGACATTGGTAAAATAGTAACATTTTTAAATAAGAAAGAAATTCTGGAACTTCCTTCGCAATCAGCAATACCAAATTTTCAAGATAATACAGCAGATGGCCAAACTTGTACTATTGAAATCGCTACAAAACATTTTTATAAAGCACTAGAATATCATTGTCCAGAGCGATTTACAAATGAAACAAACAATGTTAAGTTTATGAGTATAATAAATTACTTAAACCCTCACTTTAAATTTTACGTACCATGGTGCTTATAAGGTAAAATAAAAGGAATGACTCACTTTTGCAAAATATTTTAAGACTTTTTGTAGATTTGGAAAATAATAAATAGTGTATGAAATTAGCATTGCAATATGTGACTGATACAAAAGGAAAAACAATGATGGTGCAAATGCCCATATCTCAGTGGAAAAAGGTAGTATCGAAGCTAGAAAAGTATGAACAGACTTTAAAACTAAAAGAAGATTTAGAAGAGGCTTTTGCAGAGGTAGAAAGCTTAAAGAAAACAAAAGGTAGTAAGAAAACATTAAGCTCTTTTATAGATGAGCTATAGCATAATCCCTACTGAAAAGTTTATTAAGGAAGCTAAGAAATTGAAAAAAAAGTATGGCTCGCTTAAAGTGGAATTACAAGATTTAGCTGATAAACTTTCTACTAATCCTTCAATTGGCACTCCATTAGGAAACAATACTTTCAAAATAAGGCTTGCTATTAAAAGCAAAGGAAAAGGAAAAAGTGGCGGTGCAAGGATAATAACCTATTCAGTTTTAGAAAATCTAGAAGTTTATTTATTAACGATTTATGACAAATCTGAATTAGAAAACATTGAAGATGCTGATTTATCAAGCATAATATCATTTATTAAACAAAAACGAAATAAGTAAGAATTCATTCTATTTGAAAACTTTTCTTCTAGTAATTAACTTTTTTTACCCATAGAACAAAAACCATTAATAACAGAGCCTCAAATAAGATTCATCAAAGTAATTCTTGTTAATAATAATTAATAAAACTTCCCAAAAAAAAAATCTTACCCAATACTATCTAAAAGATGAATATGAGATAAGATTAATTATAAAGATCAATACCTAAAAATAGATTTACTTTTCTGCTACATCCGTTCTAAATGGTGTTGCAGGCATTCCTTCTACATTGTATAAGTTTATTTGAGGACAAAGTCTCCAACCCAATCTTACTGCTTCGGGTTTGGTAATTCCATCTGCTGAAACAATTATTTTATCTTTCTTAATCACTGCCTTTGCTGGTACAAACTTTTTATCTGATCCTGCAATTACGAAGTCTTTTAAATCGCCGTCTTTAGCTATAAGACCTTTTCCTACATGCGAAAAACTAAGTATTGCATTTGCCCCTTCTATTTTCATAGATTCAAACACAGGCCCCATAAACTCTATCTTTTCTTTGTAAGCAACCGCTCTTGCTGCCAATGCCAAACGCTCTCCCACAGGTTGTTTATTTCCTGGATGCACATCAAGTGTATCATCCACATCATTAATCACAGCCATTGCAGTATTAGCCACTTTTTGATAAGTAAGCAATTGTGCTTCTCTTATTTCAGGATTGTGTGCTTTCCAACCTGGAATTTGAACAATTAAGAAAGGAAATTCTCCAATGTTCCATTTGTTTCTCCAATTATTAATAAGCATTGGTAAAAGTGTGCGGTATTGAATACCTCTACCTGCATTTGCTTCACCTTGATACCAAACCGCTCCCTTAAATGCAAAAGGTATTAATGGCTGAATCATGGTATTGTACAAGCCACTTGGGCCACCTCTTTCAGCAGGAGTTAAAGGCGCAGCAGGCTTTCTAGGTAATTCCTTTTTAGCTTCAGCTGCTTTTGCGGAATCTGCGCGATATTTCTCCCAAAGCTTCGGTTCGTCTGCTTTAAACTTTTCTACTTTATTTGGAAAATCTGCCAAAGCTTTATTGTAATTATCTAAAATGCTTTTCAACTCAGGGTTTGATTCAAGCAATTCTCTGTCAATCCAATTTTCAATTTGCGTACCACCATAAGAAGAGTTTACTATACCAATTGGCACTTTTAGTTTGTTGTATAAATCTTTTGCAAAGAAATAAGCTACAGCAGAAAACTCTTTTACAGTAGTAGAATCACATGCAGTCCATTTACCACCTGCGTCTTCTACAGGCACTGGTATATCTGTGCTTTTTTTAAGAGGTACTTTGTATTGATGAATCAATGGATAATTTTCTGCATCTGCTATTACATCTGCAATTTTTGGATAATTCCCAAGGGCTTTTACTGAACGAACACCAAAAGCCATATTGCTTTGTCCACTACACAACCACACTTCTCCAACCAATACATTCTTAATTACCACAGTATTTGTTCCTGTAATAGTCATCATAAATGGTCCGCCTTCTTTTAATGGATTCAATTTTACCATCCATTTACCACCTACAATCTTTCCTGTTTGTTTTTGACCTGCAAAATCTACTGTAACTGTTTCACCATCTTTGGCAGTTCCCCACACTGGCACTATTACTCCACGCTGCAACACTAAATTGTCTGTAAAAAGACTGTTGGGCTTCACTTGAGCAAAGCCACTCACAAAAAGAAAAAAAGAAAAAATAATTACTAATGAACGTTTCATATTTATACTAATTAAAATTAAAAAAGCGCTTAACAATCGTTACTTCTCACCACATATTTTTTTCTTCACCACATAGGCACATAGACACATAGAAAAATTCATTTCAACTATGAAAAAGATTACCTAAAACTATCTTTACTACTTACCTCATAGGCACATAGGCATCTGTTCTTTGATATAACTACCATAATTATTTATTTTATTCATAAACGAGATAGAATTAATATCTAAAGTTGTCTTTCTATGTGTTCTATCTTACATTTTTTAAGTACCTATGTGTCTATGTGGTTAATAAAAAATAGAAATTTATTTCAATGGCAACTCCCAATTATCTGTTCTGAAAACTGCGGCTGGCAAGCCTGCTTTATTCCAAAAATTCAAATCAGGCCAAGGATGATCTGCCCAACCATACCTTACAGATTTTGGCGAAACTACATTAGGACTAGATACAATTACTTGATCTCCTTCTATTATGGCATTACCCACATAAAACTTCCTATCCTCACTGGCAATCACAAAGCCCGATAATGCTGTATCTTTTGCTACCAATCCACCGCCAATATGTGTGAAACTAAGGATGGCTTTATCGCCTTTAAACACCACATTTTTATACAAGGGTCCTGAATATGCTACTTTCTGATTGTATGCCTTTGCCTTTGCTGCCAATACCAATCTAGCTCCCAAGGGTTCTTTTCTTTTATAATGCACATCACCATCGGGTTCTACCAAATCGGTTGTTACTAGCAATGCAGTATTGGGTTCGCTTAATGCCATACGCTGCGCATCGCTTACAGTGGCAATGCCACTTGGCAAATTAGGGCCTGTCGTTTTTTTGTGATACGGACAAAGTTGTACTATGAAAAAAGGAATATTTCCTTGTCCCCATTCATTACGCCATTCTTTAATTAATGCTGGCAACAATTGATAATAAGTATTTCTTCCTACATAAGCATTGTTCTCCCCTTGATACCAAACCATCCCTTTTATTGCAAAAGGAATTAACGGGGCAATCATACCATTGTATAAAACATTTGGTCCACGATAATCTCCAACTATTATCATTCCTTTTGGCTCAGGCGGCACGGGCAAATGGTTTTGTTTAGCCGCTTCTTTTTCTGCATTGTATTTATCTACTAGTGGTTGCGCCCTCTCTTTTCTGATATTATAATTTTGACGAGCCATAACAGGATCTGTGTTGCCATCTTTTGGTAAACCCAAACTAGATAAAGTCTTCTCACTCATCCATGCTTCTATAGGAGTTCCACCAAACGATGAATTGATAATTCCTACTGGAACGCCTAATTCTTTTTGCAACTTACTTCCATACCAATAAGCTGTGGCAGAAAATCTTTTGGTTGTGTTGGGGTTAGATGCTACCCATTTGCAGGAAACTTCTGTTTGTTGAGTATCTTTAGAATTGTGGGGAATTGTTATCAAACGCAACATATCATTTGTAGAATTGGCAATTGCTTCTGTACCCGAAGTATCATAATTCAATCCTCGCTCCATATTGCTTTGTCCTGAACATAACCAAACCTCCCCTACTAAAACATTGCTGATGGAAATGGTATTTGTAGCTTTTACTGTCAAGGTAAATGGCCCTCCTGCTTTTAAAGGTTTTAGAACCACTTTCCACCTACCATCTTTTGCAATGGTAGATAGCTTTTGCCCTAAAAACGCTACTGTAACATTTTCTCCATTTGCAGCAGTACCCCAAACTGGAACATTGATATCTCTTTGCAAAACCATATTATCACTGAAAAGACTGGCAAGCTTTACTTGTGCATTTGCATTGGCAGTCATTAAAAGAATTAATAACCCGTAAAATAATTTCTTCATTCGCTTTAATTTAAATTTAAAATGTTAGTTAGTGTTTTTGTTCAGTTTATTTATTTATAAATCATTCACCATTGCTTTGAACTTAAAGATAGCTGGCGCAGTTGGCAATGGAGGATTGATGGTTGGATTTGACTTGATTCTATATACTGGTGTTTTTTTACTCCATAAAAATCCTGCTTCATCGCCATTCATGAGCGTATTTCTTTTCCATTTTCCATCTATAAAATTGCCTTCCCAAGCATCTCTCAACCATACATCTTTTGCAGGGTTGGTAGATTTTGCACTTACATAAATGTTCTTTCCTGCTACAATACATTCATTTTCTCCTGTTTGAATGGCAATGCCATAAGTAGTAGGAAACTTGCCATTGATGTATAAGTCTTCATCACTTTTTTTATAGGGTCTTGTAAGATGAATTTGCAGCAATACATCTTTGCTCAATTGTATGGTGCCACCAATAGTATCATTTACATTTCTATAAAAAGCTTTCATTTTTCCTGAACCTTGGTATTGCAAAATGATTGGAGCCAATTGCTGCAACATTTCATATTCTTGTTTCATAGAATCTGCTTGATTGTCTATTCCAAAAGGGGAAAAACAAATAGCATCTAAGTTGGCAAATGAATAAGATGCCCTACCTGCAATGGCCTTTGTTTCAGGAATAAACAATGGATTGTCTTTTCTATGAAAAAAGCCTGCTTGCAAATCGAAATCATCACCATAAATATCTGGTGAAACAACATCAATTGCTGGGGCTGCGGCTTTCCATATATCCGCCACCATAATGATAGGACCACCACTTGGATAGGTGCCGGGCTTGGTATAATTGGGTCTTGGTAAAGGAGTTGGCGTGGCAGGCATCCAACAGTTTACATAAGTAGGTATGGGATAGATTTTTTTGCCTTCTATTGCAATTTGATTGATAAATGTTCCATAATGCCAAGCCATAAAATACAAATCGGTAAAATCTGATTTACCAAAAACTTCTACCCAACTGCCCTTTGTTTTAGAGCCATTTTCTTTCCAAGCAGTTTTTATTTCTACCTCTAAAGTAGAATCGTTTTTTACAAGGTATTGCAATAAAGATGGAGGTACTTCTTTGGAAAAGGCTTCATTAGCTTGTGTGCTAAAATCTCTTGTTTGGGCAAAAACACCTACTTCATTTTCTATTTGAATTGCCAAAACCGTATTCTCCTTAGCATCCACCTTTGCAATGTGTTTCATCACTTGGATGTATGCTTTCTTATCTGCTTCAAGGGTTGCATTGCAAAAAGCAGAAAGGGTTTGGGTGTTTTTAACTTCTGTGTTTTTAACGCGCCAAAAACGTTCAGTATTTTGCATCAACCATATTGGTACATAGGGCGAAATACCATTTTTCCATGTAGCAAGCCAAAGAAATACCAATTTCAAATTGTTTTTACGAGCTATAAGCAATGCTTGATCGATACTAGAAAAATCGAATTGATTTTCTGTTGGCTCTATTAATTCCCATGATAAAGGCACAAATACCGTATTTAGTTTCGCCTCGCTTAATGTTTTCATGGTAGTTTCCATATAGGCTTTGCTTACCCCTGATGAATTATACAACTCACCGGCTAGCATGAGAAAGGGCTTACCTTTTACCACCATTTGTGTAGCTCCGTACCTGTTTTTTTGCAAGTGTGGCAATTGGGCATAGCTTGAACAAACGGAACAAGCAAGCAACCATATCAATACATTTTTCATAAGCAAACAACCTTCTTTTTGAAACTAAATTTTATTCCACTTCTAATACCACCACATCCATAGCTTTTACAGTAACAGTACTAGCTTTTTTATGGGTAATAATATCTATCATTGGTTTAGTGAGTACGATTGTTTGTTCTTCTTGCGAAAAATTAATAGCATACACAAATCTTTTCGCCCCTTTCAATTCGGTAATATCCACTAGCTTGCTTGTACATTTAGCCAATGGGGCAATGTTGGCATTTGCTATAAAATCGGGCACCAAATCATTTATAAGATTTTCCGAAGGAACACTACCCACATAATACACCGAACCTTTAGCCACTGTGTTTTTTACAATCGCAGGCTTGTCTTTTAAAAATCGGCTTCCATAAGTGGCTATTACTTTGGTATTTAATGGCTTAAAAACATCGAACCACAATGAGCCAGTAAAATCTTTTTTATTAGCATTGCTAGGCAAATCTATCATGGTATTTTCTTGCTTTATCAAAGCAAATTGTTCTTGCATTTCAATACCTGCCAAGGTTTCAATGTCTTTATTTATTATTCTTCCAAAAGATTTCATTGATGGGTTTCTTAGCCCTGTCATACAAGTAATTATTACGGTACTACCGTTTTCTGCTGCCTGTTTTAATTGTGCAGTAAGTGCTGGGGTAACAAGCAATTGGGAAGGAACAATGATTAATGGATAATTGCTTAAATTGCTATTGGGAGAAACTACATCTGTTGTAATTCCTTGCTCGCGCAATGCTTTGTAATATGCATAAACATGGCGCATATACCTAAAATCGGCACTTACCCTTCCATCTTCAAAAGCCCAATCGCATTTAAAATCGCGAAGTATTGCTGCCTTTGCAACAGGAAAAGCAGTGTTGAGAATAGATTTTATTTTAGACAGTTCTACAGATGTTTGTTTTACTTCTTCATAGCGTCTTCTAGGAATGTTATCGGCATCTACTATTCCATTCATCATTTGTTCATGGGCATTTTCGAAGGTTCTATATAGAAAGAAAAGAATGCTTTCTGCGCCATGAGACAACCCTTGATGACACCACAATCTTACCATACCGGGCTCAATCATCTTTCTTTGTTTGCCCGCAGTTCTAGATACTTGTTGTTCCGTAACCCAAAAAGGTGCTTTCCGCGTTCCCCTTATTTGCGACAATGCCAATGATGCCATTGCAGGGTGAAAATCGAAATTATCTACCGGTGCATATTCATTTTCCAATGTCCATGTATAAGGATAATTGTCTAAAGATAAAAAATCGCAAGTGCTAGCCATTTTATACATATCCAACTTATAAAGAAACCCACTTGAACAGATATTGTGGGTAATTTTATATCGAGGAGCAATCTTTTTAATGGCATTCCGCTGTAGATTAAAATATTCAATTGTACAATCAGAATAAAATTCTTGGTAATCAACAAAACATCCTGGATTATCTCCTTTTCTAGGAATAAATATTTGATTGAAATCGGTTAAGGTTTCGCTCCAAAAAGTCAAACCCCAAGTTTTATTCAGTGTTTCAATGGTTTTGTATTTCTCTTTTAGCCAGTCACCAAATTTTAATCTGCACGTTTCACAATAACAATAAGGCTCTTCCGCCATCAATTCATTGTCAATTTGAAAACCCTCTACATTTAAATTATTGGCAAAAGTTTTGGCCAATTGTTCGGCTATTTTCACTGAAAAATCTCTGTACACTTCATTATTCAAGCAAGCATGTCTTCTTTTTCCATAAGGCTTTCTTTGTCCGGTTTCAGTAACCTGCATCATTTCGGGATGTTCATCAAACATCCATTTTGGTATTGCAGCCGTTGGGGTACAAAGCAGTGTTTTAATTTGGTATTTCGCCAAAGTATCTACCGATTTCACCAACCAATCTAACTTGTAAGTATGGTTATTTGGCTGCATATTGTACCAAGCAAAATCGCCCATACGCACCATATTTAGCCCCCCGGCTTTCATTAATTGCGCATCTTTAGAAACGTTTTCTATTGGAAAATGCTCGGGATAATAATCTGACCCTAATTGAAAGGATTGTGCATTACAAACGAATGCAAACAACCATATGAAACTGATAAACTGGCAAGCAATTTTTTTTGACATTTATTTTTATTCTCTTTTTAAGTGTTTAATCAAAAGAAATAATAGCTAACGATGTTCATTCACTAGCAATTCTTTCTCATTCTTTAGTAATTCTTTCTCATTCACTAGTAATTCTTTCTCATTCACTAGCAATTCTTTCTCATTCACTAGTAATTCTTTTTAAGCCAATCGCCCATAATTTTCATCCTATCCAAATTCTCTTTTGGAAAAACACCTTCAGCAGTTGGTCCAACGTTGATGATATAATTACCCCCTTTTGAAGCAACATCAATCAAATTTTTAAGCAAAAGACTAGGAGATTTCCAATTACTATCAATGTTTTTGTATCCCCAAGTATCGTTCATTGTCATACAAGTTTCCCAGTATTTATCACTCAATCCCATTGCAGGAATAAACTGTTCAGGAGTGTTAAAATCGCCACTTACACCGCCTAATCTATTATTCATTATGATATTGGGATAATCCTTCAATAAAACTTTAATTCTTTCGCCTCTTTCTTTGGTCATGTTAGTAGGCGTATCCCACCAAATAATATTGGGATGATAAGCTAAGATTTCTTTTACTTGAGGAATTACTATTTGATTTAAGTAGGTATCGTAGTCTTTGTTTTTTTGGCTTTCATCCCACCAAGCATCATTGCCATAGTTGGCACCACCATTTGTCCAATCTTGCGATTGTGAATAATACAATCCAAATAATAAGTGATACTTTCTACAAGCTTCCCCAATTTCTTTAACAATATCTCTTTTAAAAGGAGTAGCATCATTTATATTGAAAGTAGATGCTTTGGAAGGGAATAATGCGAATCCATCGTGGTGCTTAGCTGTAAAAACTAAGTATTTCATGCCGCAATCTTTAGCAGTTTTCACCCATTTATCTGCATCGAAAAGTGTAGGATTGAATTGTTCCCCCAACTTTTTGTACTCAGCTAAAGGCACTTTCAAATCTCTTACAAGCCAAGCACCATCTCTATTTTGTCCTGTTTTTTTTCCGTGATAACTACCTGCTGTAATTGCATACAAGCCCCAATGAATAAACAACCCATAGCGTGCATCTTTCCAAACTTTCATCTTTTCATCTTGAGATAATGTTTGTGGCTGTGCTGATAATAGATTACTTATAAATAGTAAGCAAGTTATTATTGAAAAACTTATTTTTCTTTTCATAATTGAAGAATGAAATTCAAAGCATTATTTAATTTCTAAATAAATTCTACAGAAAAAGACCTTAATTGAATTACTATCCATTTATTTCCAATTTGCGATTTTTATTCCATTGGTGGAAACAATTCAAAACTCCTTAAAGAGATGCCACCATTCCCTTTTGTTTTATTAATAACCAAACGAACGTATTGTGCTTTGATGGGGGCAAAGGTTTTAACGTATTCATTGCGAGGCATGTTTACATCTTCAAAAATGGTTACCCAATTTTCGCCTTTTTTATATTGCAATGAAAATTTTTCTGGCATATTGGTAAAGGATCCAACCCTTACAGAGGCAATATTCTGTTCGGCTTCTAGATTTACTTCCAACCAACCAGTACTGTCTTTCGAGCGCCATTCACTGCCCGGATCATCATCAATTGCATTCTTTAATTTCTTGACCTTGTCTTCTGTACAATTGGTTGTTATTGGTTTATTCAATGCAAGTGAAGTGAATCTTTTAATTTCCCCATCTAATTCCACTGCAATTACTGAGGCAATTGAATCAGGAGCAACAGTAGGAAGTTGAAGCGTTAATTTATCATTAGAAGTCTTAAAAGGAATTGCATTTTTGGATGCTAATAGATACGCCTTAGTTATTTTATTGGTTAATGGAATATTCAATACTCCGTTTTTAGGCCAATCATATACGTGGAAGTAAAGTGTGTTTCCTTTTCGGGTATTTTCTCCCCAAGGCAAATAATCGAAAGTTCCTCTTTCGCTTCCATAGATAGAAACACCGTTTTTCTGTAACCAAGCACCCACTTTGGACAACCTTTCCACGTTGTCAGGCGGTATGATGCCTGTAGCATCAGGGCCTACGTTCAAAAGTATGTTGCCTCCTTTGCTAGCTATGTCTATAATCATTTTCAATATTTCCGCTGTTGGCTTGGCTGGTCTATTGGTGTAACCCCAACCACCTGTAGTGGTAACACATGCCTCCCAATATCCTTTAGGGGCAAACGTGGTCAGGTTTTGTTCCTGCGATTGAAAGTCTCCTGCCGCCAACCTTGAATCCTCAATAACATTGGGCTGGTATTGCTTCAAGATATCGTGTATGGGTTGCGCCAATGCGGTAGTTATCCCTTTTGAACCATCATTATCAAACCAAAACTCATAAATAGAGCCATATTGGGTAGCCAATTCCCTCACTTGAGGAACAGCAATGGTCTTCATATAATCATCAAGATTTCCGTTTTGTGCAGAATCCCAATGAGGGCAACCTGCTTGTCCGCCGGGGTGATGCCAATCGGCAATGGTAGAATAATAAACACCAAACTTTACCCCCGCTTTTTTACAAGCAATGGATAATTCTTTCACTACATCTCGCTTGAAAGGAGTTGCTTTTACGATAGTGTAGTCTGTAGCCTTGCTATCGAACAAGGCAAAACCATCATGGTGTTTAGTGGTGATGACCAAATATTTCATTCCGGCATTCTTTGCTACCGTTGCCCATTCGTCTGCATTGAATTTTGTAGGGTTGAACTGTGTAGTCAGTTTTGCATATTCTGCTACCGATATTTTGGAATTACGCATATACCATTCCCCCTTAGCAGGAATGGCGTACAAACCCCAATGGATAAACATACCAAACTTGGCTTCATTCCATTCCTTCATTTTCTGTTCATAAGAAAGGGGAAGAGGCTGCGCTGATAATACATTTCCCAATTGAAGTGCAAGGGACAATACTAGAATATTGATGGTACTTTTCATTTATTAATTTATAAAGAAAGATTTATTTATGCAATCATGTATTTTAATTCCCAAAAAACTTCAATGCTTCTACAATGGTAGTAACCAATTTAGGCGTAAATGCTTTGAAGAAATCTGAATTTATTAAGGTTAAATCCTTTTTATCTTGATTAATATATTCAGGGGTTTTGTCCATCATAAAACCATATGTATCATTTACCAAAACACTATTTGCCTCCATTATTTTCTTTACTCTTTGATTGAGTAAGCTTATTTTATCGTTGTTCAATTCGCCAAACCATGCTGTAGGCAAAGGAGGTTGTGTACCCCACATCAATTTAGCCCCTGTGTTTTTCAAGGTAGTTACAAGGGTTGCAATTTCATTATCAAACTTCTTCAAGCCTTCGGCTGAATAGTCGGTTACGCCATCATATCCTATTGATAAATAAATCACATCCCATTTAGTGCCACTCAAAGCACTTTCTACATTGTTGTTAAATGCTTTAGGATTGTTTACAGAAACCCCTGAATAAGAAACACTTCCGAAACCTGTCAACTTTTTAATGATTTCTGGTGCAACTGCCAACATGCGGCTATCTGTCAACAACAAAATCTTACGTTGTTTACCATCTGAACTTCCACCCATATCATACAAAACAGAAGGCAAACTATCTAAAGGTTTCAAACGAGCGAGTTGTTTTTCCACTTTTGCCAATCTTACTTTTTGGTCTTCATTGGCTGTGAAATTGAAAACATCATTTTTAAGTGGGAAATGGGTGGTATTGCCAATTGCAGATTCCCAATTTGTGAATACTTGATGCGCAATTGTTAGTCCTTTATCTCCACCCTCTATTAGGTTTAGTTGACAAACCATTATTTCACCTTTTCCTTTCTTAATACTAGCCAATACCGGATCGCGGTTGAGGTACCACATTGCTTGACGCATATCTTTTCCTTCATTGATATACTCGGCACCAAACGGTGGAACACTCCAATCATTTCTCCAATTGCTGATTAATATTTTGAAACTATCTGAAAGCGAAACTTGAGAAATACCTTTCATCTTAACCCCTTTTTCAAACATGGGTTTACCATTCCAATTAAGGGTTATGTTAGATAAGCCTGCAAGAATGGGTTCGTAATTCGCTTCAAAAGGTTGAGGAATTACCACGCTATCATAATATTCAATAACAGTTTTTGGTGTAGAACGCAAAGTCCAACTAATGGCAGATTTTACACAGCCTGCTTTTTCATTTAAGAATGGTTTGGTAAGTATTAAGCTATCGCTGATTATTTTCTTGAAGGAAGGAAGTGAATTGTCGCTTATTTGATACACAAACAAACGCCCTCCTTTCGCAACAAAATTGTTGATTGCCGAAATAGCTTCTGCTTGTAATGAAGCTGTTCTTCCATCTAACAAAAGCACTTGAACACCATTTAAAGTACTACTTGATATTTGTGGAATTGAAAGTGCAGTTGAGCCCGTTTTATTCATCCAACGCAAGAAATCATCTGCACCATACACTACTGTTTTGTTTGCAGAGCTTGATTTGTATTGCGTAGCAGCTTCTAACAAATTGTGCATTAACCAAGAAGCTGCAGGAACTGAATTAGCCGATTCAATTAAGCGCAAACTAGTAGTCCATTGGCAGCCCTTTCCAATATATTGTTCATATAAAGCAGCAGTTTTTCCATCTTTATCTCCTGAAAGAATTACACGAGCATTTGTTTCTGCTGATGGTTTTTCCATACCGCCAAATTCATTCTTACCATACCAAAAAGTAAGTTCTTCTTGACCAATACCATTCAACACCTTAAAGTTTGCTCCGTTTACAAACATTCTTGCAGAACCTTTTGCAAATGAATTTCCATTTTTAAATTGAATGATATTCACACCTGCTTGCAATAAATTTTGGGCATTAGCCGGAAGATAATTACCTGCCACCAACAATACATTCACTTTATCAGGGGTGATATTTCCACTTAGCTTGGTAAAAGGAATATTGGCATTGGTAAGAATAGAAGAAAGTTCTGGAGATGCGCCCAATACACCAATTTTTTTATTGGCTAAATTGATAGTATTTACAGAAAGTTTCGGATAAATTTGCCCTTCTCTTACATCTTTATAACCTGCTTTTCCTTGATACCAAAACTCCCTTACAATACGAATAGGGGTTGCTGTATTTACCGAAGGAATGGGAAAGTTCCACTCTACATTTCGCAGCATATCTCCGGGTTGTAGGCCTTGCTTTTTAATAGTTTCAGACAAAGTTTTACCATCTTGGGTTTCTATTTTGCAATGAATTTCATCTACCAATCTTAAATCATCGTATTGAAGCAATGGTGTTTTGATGATTGCTTTTTCTCCACCGAAAAAAGAAAAGTTTTTGCTATCATAAGGAAAACGCACCCATTTCATATCTTCTGCAAACAAGTAATAACCAGGATTTGGTTCATACACTGGCAGCGTGGAATCCCAAATGTTTACGGGAGTAGTGCATGGCAATATTTGCTTGGGTTTTACACCGGGGCTTTCCAATGTTTTGTATTGGGGAGCAATTCCTCTGTAACGATTGTAAGGCTGCCAACGGAAAAATACACAACCAAAATCCCAAGGACTAATGGCATTGATGCGGTGCAAGCTTCCACTAAATTCTTTACCCTCTCTCACCAAATCGAATGCGGCTTTTATTTCATTATTCCCATCTCTATATATGCCTGTTGCATAATCTTGTGCAATTACTTCATAGCCCGCAGTACCATTTCCCAAAGGACGATTGGGTTGCCACACTTCGCCACATTCATCCCAAACCATGGGTTTGTTTGCACCAAACTGCTCCCATTCTTGAAAAACAGAATCGGTATTATAATGATGCCCAATTAAATCGCCAGAAATAGAAAACGCACTAAAATCACTTGCAAAAGAGGGTCTAGTTTTATCAATTGTGTGTGCCTTTTTTATCAACCAAGGCTTTTCACCTCCACCTTGCCAACGCAATTCATTCGATACACTCCATGTGAAAATGGATGGATGATTGATTAGGTTCTTCATCATATTAGCCAAATGTTGCTCAGCAAATACGGTGTCCTTTGGCACTTTGAAATGAAAAGCAGGTTCGGCTTCTAACAAAAATCCCATTTCATCTGCCACTTCATACAACACTTTATGGCGAGGATAAATGTGCAAGCGCATAAAGTTTACGCCCATCTTTTTCAATTCAGCAAACCAAGCTTCAAAATATGGTCTTGATGCTTGTATATCGCCTAAATAATGTTCCCCATGTCCACGAAGCAAAAGCTCCCTTCCATTCATAAATAGTTTTGGCCCAGCCCAACTGATTTCTCTAAACCCAAAACGCTCCTTTTGCCAATCAATGGCTTTGCCTGCTTTTGTAAACAATACTGTATTGAAATGATACAAATAAGGATCGTGTGGAAACCAAAGACGTGGATTGTTCCATTCAGATTTGAGGGTAAAAGTTTTGATTGTTTTGGCATCTAAAGTTTGTTCACCGCCATCTATCGTTTTAACTACTTTGCCACTAGCATCAGTAATGAAATATTTTAGAATAAAAGTCTGTTTGGCATCTGTTGTATTGTTAATTGGCACATCGCATTCTATGTTCTTATTTGTTACAGATGTACGCACTACCACCCCTTGTTCTACAAAAACATCGGGCAATCCTTGCAAGGAAATATCATCCCAAATACCACGGCTGCTCATGCTTTCACCACCACTTAATCTTGTGGCTTCATCTTCAACTCTTATTTGCAAAGCATGTTTTCCAATGGATAGATTTCTGCCTAAATCAAAATTTCTTGCACTATACCCATCGTGGATAGTATCGAAAGTTTTTCCCTCAAAAAGTACAGAATAGTTCTGCCAACAACCATCCACATGCAAACGCAGGTTCTTAGTTTTCAGATCTTCATTTACCAATAAATCTTTTTGGTACATAGCCCCTTTTGTCCATTTTCTAGGATAATTAAATGCATCCCAATAAGGCTTTCCCCATTTACCAGTCCATGCATTGGTATAAGCACTTGGCACTTGGATAGTGGTTTTTTGATTGTCATTATTACTCGTAAAATTCCAAATTCCATTTAAGGTAATTTCAGTTCGGATTGGTTTAGTAGGAAGCGAAAAGGGAATTGTTTGGGAAAAAACTAACTGAAAAGTGAAGCAAGCAAGAGCAAAGAAGATAACTTTTTTCATAAATAATTGATACAATGAGAATGGATAACGAGTTTATCCTATAATGTTATTGGTGTGAAGAACTAAAATACGAAACCAACTTAATTGTCATGATAGTGTCGCGACAGTTAAGTTGGTCAGAAAACCGCTTGTCAAGCTGAAACGCTTGCCAACTATTTTCAATTATAAAATTAAATAATCTCATTTAACCACTAATCCACATCGGTTCTAAAAGGACTAGCCGGCAACCCTTCTTGGTTATATAGATTTACATTAGGAACAGGTACAAAACCATATCTAACCGCCTTAGGATTACTTATTTCTGCGTTAGATACAATAACTTTATTGTTTTTAATTACTGCGATAGCTGGTAAAAACTTTTTACCATCTTCCGTTATGGTAAAGCCTTTTAAATCTCCATCCTTAGAAACCAACCCTTTACCTGTATGAGTGAAAGTAACTTCAATTGTATTTCCTTTAACCTCAAAACCTTTGTACAATGGCCCACTATACTCTATTTTTTCATTATAGGCCAATGCCCTTGCAGAAATGGAAAGACGATTGCCTACAGGTTGCTTGAAAGTTGGATGAATATCAGCCGAATCGCCGCAGTCAGATGTAACAGCCATTGCCGTATTTGGCACTTTATCTAAAGTAAGGAATTGCGCTTCTCTCAATTCAGCATTTGCTCCACGGTAAGGTGCAATTTGTACAAACAGAAATGGAAATTCACCTTGATTAAAGTTCTTTCTCCAATCATTTATCATGGTAGGAAATAAGGTACGGTATTGTTTTGCTCTACTACCATTTGATTCGCCTTGATACCAAATCACTCCTTTTATAGCATAAGGAATTATTGGATTAATCATTCCATTATACAATCCGCCAGCGCCACCGGCAGGATTTCTTGGAGCAACTGGCTTTACTGGAATGGCTTTTTTGGCAGTGGCTGCCGCTAAACTATCTTCTTTCCATTTAGCTATTAAACTTGCTTGTTCAGCCTTGAATTTTTCTGCAGCTTCTGGGTAGGATTTTACCGCTTTGTCATAATCTTCAGCTATTTTCTTCAACTCGGGATTGGCTTCTAATGCAGCCCTTGTAGTCCAGTTTTCAGCAGGAGTCCCTCCTACAGATGAGAAAATCATTCCAATTGGCACATGCAATTTGTTGTATAAATCTCTAGCGAAGAAATAACCTACTGCACTAAAATTCAATACAGAAGCCGTATCACATACCACCCATTTAGAGTTGGCATCAGTAATAAAACTATCAACTGCTTTTCTTGGTACTGCATATTGACGAATTTGTGGATAATTGGCTTTTGCCGCTTCTTCTAAATAGTTTACAATTGGTTTTTGTCCATTTCGTAGCCCCACTTGACGCTCCATATTGCTTTGTCCGCTGCAAATCCACACTTCACCTACCAATACATTTTCAATAGTAATGGTATTATCTCCACTTATGGTCATTTTGAAAGGACCACCTGCTTTTAGCGGTTTTAGCTTCAACATCCATTTACCATCCTTCGCTGTGGTTGTTAGTTTTTGACCTTCAAAACTGATGGATACTTTTTCACCTTCATTAGCAGTTCCCCAAACTGGAACAACAACACCTTGTTGCAAGACCATATTGTTTGAAAATAAAGAATTGGGTTTTACAGTTGCAAACCCATAGATACCCATAAAAAGGGTGATAACGGCAAGTACATTTTTTTTCATATTGCTTTTTTAATTTTTAGCAGTCGTTAATAACAAATTGATCTATAAAGAAAACATTAAGCAACTTAATCTAAGCTTTTGGCTAGTTGTTTAAACCAGACTATTTGGTCTATAAATCGTTTGCGGTAAATAGAATTTAAACACCTTTTGCTTAGTATGCCCAATGATGCAAAGATTTGTTCATTTACATTACAAATGTGCAATAAGCAATTACTTTTCTTAATTCACACCTAATATTTCTGTTACTACTCACCACATAGCAACATAGACACATAGTTATCTGTCCCTTTATAAATAACTACCTACAATTATCTGTTTTGTTAATAATCAATATAGAATAATTATTTAAAGTTGCATTTCTATGTGTTCTATATTGCCCATTTATAATACATTATTCCTGGTTTTCTATGTGTCTATGTGCCTATGTGTTCAATAATTTATTTGGTAAGTAGTATCATATTTCTTAATTGATAATTTTTATTACGGAATTTATTAAAGAACAATTCTTACATGCTGCTGTTCTTTTTCTTTTTTACAACTTCATTAAAAAGTAATTATAAAAAAATGGAATCATTAAAAGGCAAAAGAGTATTAGTAGTTGGTGGCACAGGTGGCATTGGCAGCAAAACAGTAAAATTGCTTCATGGAAGTGGGGCTAAAGTTTACTTCACAGGAAGAAATGAAAGCCTATTGGCTACAACAGTTGATGCAGTTGGATTGGATAGTAGTAGGGCTTTTTTAATGGATATTACCAATGAAGCCTCTGTAAATGATACCATTGAAAAGATAATTAATATAGAGGAGGGAATTGATATTGTTATTAATGCAGCGGGCATTGGTATTATTAAACCAATGGACACACTTTCTAGTGCCGAATTTTTACAAACACTCAATACCAATTTAATTGGAGCATTCTATTTGGTAAAAGCAATATTACCCACTATGAAAACCGCTAAAAAAGGATTGATCATTAATATCCCTGGAATATTGGGCAAGGTTCCAATGGCTGGCGCCGCTGCTTATAGTGCTAGTAAATATGGATTGGTAGGCATGATGCAAAGCATTAGAGAAGAAATAAAAAGAACCGATATTAGAATTACCAATTTGTTTTTAGGAGGAGTAGATAGTCCTTTCTGGGATAATATTGATTTACGTGTACAACGCGATAAAATGGTTGTAGCCGAAGAAGCTGCAAAAGCACTTTGGTTTTTATGCCAACAACCCGCAAGCGGCGTTGTAAGCGAAATGGTATTACAGCCATTTAATCATCAAGCTATTTAGTAATAATTTTTAAAATTGAATTGAATTCTATTTTCTAGACTTCCTTTAAATAAAACAAGCCGCTAGCAATCGAATCACTAGCGGCTTATTAATTATGAATATTTTTAAATCTTTATTGTATCACAATCACTTTTACTTTCTCCCCTTCTAATCCATTCGCTTGCAAGTAGTAAACTCCTTTAGCTAATTTCATTTGAGATTCTAGGTTGATGCTGTAAGTATTCAATCCCTTTTTGCCTGAAAGCTTTTGTTGCATAAGCAGTTTACCATCAATGCTAGTTAATTTCAATTCAAGCTCTTTGGCAGATTGTAAGTTGATACTCACTTTCACTTTTCCATCTGTTGTTGGGTTAGGAACTACATCCCAACTTTCTTTCGCAATGATAACATCTTGTTTTTGTAGAATGCTTCCGCTTGTTTTTACAATTGCATGTTTTTGCAAATTGACATCCCAAGCTTCAATACTTGCAATATCATTGCTCAAAGTAAGGTCTTCTTGTGTGCATGAAGCTTTCTTGGTAAATACCAATTCCATTAATACACTACCATCATCTAAGGTTTTAGCAATGCCTTTATCATCATTCCACAAGAAACTTATTTTTCCTTCATTAGCCCGATTAGTCCCATACTCTACATTGAGTTTGTTTTGCTCTATGCCTTTCAACTCTAAGGCTTTGCTGTTAAAGTTGAGTGTGTATTGCATTCCAAGAATGTTTTTAAAGCTCTTAACCTTGATAGGCACTCTTATTTCTTGCTCATTACTTACATTGATATTGTTATAATACAACTCAATTGGATTATTCGCTTTTGCATTTATACTCAACAATGTAGCATTCCAATCATAGTTTACGTCACCTAATTTCACACCTATGAAACTTTGGTTTGATTTATTAACTGTTAAATTAGAAATAACAATACTATCCTTATAAGGGAATGGATTAGTAGCATTAGAAAACTGAAAAGTACTATCCACAAACGCCCACAAACGATTGCCTTTGAAAGTAGTATCTATACCTAAAGCCAAACGTTTGATAAATAATACATCTATCGTAGATACATCTCCACTATTGTTTACATCAGCAGCTATTATTTTGTAAGGAGAATTCAATAGAGTTTTAGCCAAAATATGTGCTTGAATTAGAATGGCATCTATTACCGAAACGCCATTATTCTTAACTGAATCATTGTTTTTAGATGGGCGGATGGTATAAATACTGTCGGGTGACAAACAATTAAATTGGTAGTTGCCACCTGAGGTAAAGGTGTTGCTATTGCTTACACCATTGGAGAGGGTAGTGGTTACTTTTGTAATTGCTCCTGAAGTGGGATGTTTAATGTTGCCTGCTAGGTTAGCATTTAAAGTAATTTTAACTACATTATCAACACTATCGCAACCATCAACACCCTTTATAGCAACTTCTATACTGGTACTGCTGGTATAATTTACCCCTGCATAATTTACGCTGTTACATCCACTAATATCGTTTGATAAATACAATATATTATTTCCATTTTTGCTTCCATTATTGTCGTTACAGTCATACCCTAATGATGTAGTTGAATATCCAGCAGGTAAGGCATTGCCAATATTTATAGTGGTTATCCCACTATGATAGCCATCACCATCGGCATCAATAAATACCATTACTGATTTCCATACTAAAGAATCTGTATCATTTATATCTCCAAATATATTACCTGTGGTTTTCCAGCCTGACCCCGGACTGGTACATGCTTTTGCTATGGAAGTATAATATCCATCACCATCAAAATCTTTATACCAGTATCTTTCGTGAATAGTTGAATCATTATCATCACAATCTCCTAATAAGTATGAGAATCCCGTATTAACCCAACCAACACCTGGTCTTTTGCAGGACTTTTGTATTGTGGTATAATAGCCGTCGTTATCAGCATCAAGAAACCAGAGTTTTTCAACATTTACTGAAGCATCATTATCATCGCAATCGAGCATACCATCAATTTGTGCAGTTTTCCAACCCACTCCTGGGCTTGAACAGGATAATTGTGGAGTGCCAGTATAATAACGGTCATTATCCGCATCCTTATACCAATAAGCAATTTCATAAACATCTCGATCATTATCGTTGCAGTCGCCGCGGTGGCTCTCATTTAAGTTTATCCCAGGATCATACCATCCCGGTCCAGGTTTATTACAAGACAATTTCATATCAGTATAATGCAAGTCAGAATCTGCATCTAAAATCCAAACTGTAGTTGCAATCCAACAACCGCCAGGCTGATTAAGAATACATTCATGAATAGTACTATCAAAATCATTACAATCATTTGCAACAAGCCCTCCCAATTTCCAATCTGAACCAGGTGGCAAGCAGGATAGAGTAATTGAACTTGCATATCCATCATTGTCATGATCCAAATACCAAGAAACTGGGTGACCAATAGTGGGGTCGTTGTCATCGCAGTCGTAATAATGTGTTAGCAAATTATTTAAATATCCATAAAAATTATTAGCAGTTTTATCAAAGCTAGAATGCCAACCTGTACCAGGCTTATTGCAACTTTGTGTAATACTAGTGTAATAACCATCATTATCCTTATCTAAAAACCATAGATGCGACCTGTTTTCCAGAGAGTCATTATCATTACAATCGCCATAATATTCGATGTTGTAATAATTTAAATTTAAAGCTAAATGCCATCCATTGCCAGGGCTTTTACAAGAAGACTTTACATCTGTGTAATATCCATCATTGTCAACATCAAGATACCATGTTTGAGATTCAACTACTGATGAGTCCGTATCATCACAGTCCCCTAAATTATATTCAGGATTATAATAATTGGTAAGCTGATTTTTCCAGCCTTTTCCAGGGCTTTTACAAGCCATTTGAACCGAAACATAATGACCATCATTATCGGCATCTAAGTACCAAACTTGTGACTCATGCACACTTGCATCAGTATCATCGCAATCACCCAAAGCAATACCAGAACTTTTATAATTTGCTCCTGGAGAATTTATTCTAGATACCACATCAATATAGTAGCCATCGTTATCTGCATCCAGATACCAAACCGTAGGATAAACAACTATAGGGGTTTTTGCATCAGTTTGGGTAACAGGCTTTTTGCAATTATTCCTTTTTTTGAACTGAATCAATTGTCCATTAAGCATACACACAGCAATTAATGCCAATACAATAAATGCCAATTTTTTGAACCTAATATTTTTCATTCTTTTAGAGTTTTTACTTTAAGTAGGGTAGCGTATTTTTCAATACGTTTTGTTAAAAAACATTACGAATATAGACGAAATTAATATTAAAAAAAGTTATAAAATTATTTAAATAAGGAATACTCTAACAACCATTCATCGCATCTCGCTAAAATCTACTTTGGCTAACAAACGCGTCTCGCCTGTGTCTTCGCTTAGATATTAAATAAATTATACAAATCCTTAAATTCTGCAAATCCTGATTCAGACAAAATATCTGAACCACTGATTAAATTGATTAAATGATTTACATGATTAATGCCCATTAAAGGAAGTCTTCGCTCAAAGCGAAGCCTTCCCTCACCAAAATACCAAACACCAAACCCAGCTACTCCTCGTCACTCGCTAAAATCTACAATGGCTACCGCACGCGTTTCGCGTGTGGCTTCGCTTAGATGTTAAATAAATCCTGCAAATCCTCCAATACCGAAAATCCTGATTCAGACAGAAAATATCTGAACCACTGAATAAACTGTTTAAATGACTTACATGATTAATACCTATCGAAGGAAGTCTTCGCTTGGAGCGAAGCCTTCCCTCACCCTATAAGACCAAAACACTTAAAATCATAAAAATCAAATAAATCAATTGAATCAGCGGTTCAGACAATCAAAGAGCTAAATTTGATATTATAGACCGAGACTTTTACAGGTCGGACTTTTAGTGCCGACCCAAAATTTAAGCTTAGATTGAATTTTTGGGGTTCCAGTTTTTTTAATGTTTAATGTATTGATGGTTTAGAGGTTAAGCATTTATTTGCATGGATGCCATTTTGTCTTAAATGCCCATTTTTACCTTTAAAATACCTAAAATGTCGGTCGGATTGTCCATTTGAATGCTCTTTCTGAGCATTTGAACGCTCTTTTTAGCCATTGAAATACTAATTGCGAGCAGAAGAATGCTACCTATATCTATCTAAATGCTAAGAATTTGCAAAAGAACGCTCTATTTCAGAATCTTAGATATTTTTTATCGGAATATGGTATTTATCTATTGTAAGGCAGATAGATTGCACAGATACGGGGATGGTTGCTTTATTAATGAGGAAAGTTACATCAACAATGAGGATAGTTACATTAACAATGAGGATAGTTACATTAACAATGAGAATGGTTGCATCAACAATGAAGATGGTTACCTCAACAATGACAAAAGTTACCTCAAAAATGACTATAGTTACCTCAACAATGAAGATAGTTACCTCAACAATGAGGATGTTTACCACAACAATGAGAAAAGTTACCTCAACAATGGGGTTGGTTGCATTAACAATGACTATAGTTACCTCAACAATGAGAAAAGTTACCTCAACAATGAAGATAGTTACCTCAACAATGAAGATAGTTACCTCAACAATGAAGATAGTTACCTCAACAATGAGGATAATTACCTCAACAATGAGGAAAATTACCTCAACAATGAAAAAATCAAATGAATATTCCCCCCCCCAAAACAAAAAAGACCGTTTCAAGCTGAAACGGTCTTTTAGAAAACTATTAAACCAAGGCTAAATCTAGCTCAAACTTATTTGTAATTCTTTTAATTGTTTGTCATCAATATTGCTAGGTGCATCAAGCATTGCATCTCTACCGCTATTGTTTTTAGGGAAAGCAATAAAATCTCTAATGCTTTCACTTCCACCAAGAATGGCACAAAGTCTATCGAAACCAAAAGCCAAACCACCATGTGGTGGTGCACCATATTCAAAAGCACCTAAAAGGAACCCGAATTTGTGGTTGGCTTCTTCTTCGCTCATGCCCAAAGCGGCAAACATTTTTTCTTGCAATTCTCTTTGGAAAATACGAATACTCCCCCCTCCTATTTCATTGCCATTTAGCACCATATCATACGCATTTGCTTTGATGTTGCTATAAGGATGTTCTAGGTATTTTGCAGCATCCTCAATTAGTGGATTGTTGTTTATCATCACACTAATTTGGTCGGGCTTAGGCGAAGTAAACGGATGGTGACGGGCTACCCAACGATTGCCTTCTTCATCGTATTCAAACAAAGGAAAATCTAGCACCCACAATAATTTAAACTCATCATTCTTACGCAAACCAAGGCGCGTAGCCATTTCCATTCTTAAATCGCTAGTAGCTTTACGGGTACGTTCTTCTGAGCCAGCAAGTATCAATACCAAATCTCCCGCTTTTGCATTTGCCGCATCAGCAATGGCTTTCAGCTTGTCTTCAGTATAAAATTTATCTACACTACTTTTATAGGTACCATCTAGGTTGCATTTAATAAATACTAACCCTTTCATGCCTATTTGAGGACGTTTCACCCATTCTACCAGTTCATCGGTTTGCTTGCGTGTGTATTCGCTACAACCCGGAACAGCAATCGCTAATACGGTTTCCGCATCATTAAATACGGCAAAGTCGCTTTCAAGTGCAGCATGTTCTGCATTGTTGGCTTTGTTTGGATTCGGAACCAACGCTTCTCTTGTTGGAAAAGCATGTTTAGGGAATTTCAAATTGGCTATTTCCAATCCAAAGCGAATATCGGGCTTGTCATTACCATAGTTCCACATGGCTTCTTCCCAAGTAATGCGCTTAACGGTTTCGGTATAATCAATATCCTTTACATCTTTAAAAATGCGCTTGATAAGTCCTTCAAACATTTGCAGAATATCTTCTTGTTCCACAAAAGCCATTTCACAGTCAATCTGTGTAAACTCAGGCTGACGGTCAGCTCTTAAATCTTCATCACGGAAGCATTTTACAATTTGGTAATACCTATCGTAACCACTCACCATCAGCAATTGCTTAAAGGTTTGTGGACTTTGTGGCAGTGCATAAAACTGACCAGCATTCATTCTGCTTGGCACCACAAAATCTCTCGCTCCTTCTGGAGTAGATTTAATTAAAAAGGGTGTTTCAATATCCATGAAATTATTCTCATGCAAATAATTTCTGGCACTTCTATTTACAGCATAGCGCAATTCTAGGTTTCTTTTAACCGCATTTCTACGAAGATCTAAGAAACGATATTTCATTCTAAGGTCGTCACCGCCATCAGTATCATCTTGAATGGTAAATGGAGGTACGGCACTTTTATTCAATACTTTAAATTCCGAAACTAAGACTTCGATATTGCCAGTTGGAATATTGGGATTTTTATTGCTACGCTCATTCACTTTACCAGATACTTGCAATACAAATTCTCTTCCTAGAGGATTGGCATCGAGCAATGCATTCAAAGATTCATTAAACAATAATTGGGTAATACCATATCTATCTCTTAAATCAACAAACGTAATACTTCCAAATTTTCTTACTGTTTGCACCCATCCTGCTAGGGTTACTATTTGGTTTGCTTGCTCTAATCGTAATTCACCACAAGTGTGCGTTCTATACATTTTAAACTTTTATTTATGGCGGCAAATATATAGGAAGGCATGGGTGAAAGCTTTTTTGGATAATGAAGGAATAGGAATTGGGTGCTTGATTGAAGCGTATTATTGAGAAATATTTCGTTAGGAATAACCACATTTTTAAACATGATTTGGAATTGTAAACAAGAAAAAAATATATTCGCTCGATGGGAGAATACAGTATTGGCGATGCCATAAAGAATATGCTCAACAAAAGCAACCTAAGAAATGGCGTAAGAGCAGTTCAAATAGAAGAAGTTTGGGAAAAGGTTATGGGAAAAACAATTGCCAAATACACGGAGAAAATAAAAATTATCAACCAAACGTTGTTTATCACCACCCATGTGGGTCCATTAAAGAATGAGTTGACTTATCAAAAACCTCAAATTATCGAAAGAATTAATGAAGCTTTCGGGGAGAAGGTAATTAGTAAGGTAATAGTTGAATAATTAGATGTATAAAAATGCTTGTTACTATTCACCACATAAATTATTGACCACATAGGCACATAGACACATAGAAAATCAGAGATATTGTATTATAAAAAGTAAGATAGAACACATATAAATACACATTTAGAAATTAATTCTATATTGTTTTAAAATAAAACCGATAATTATGGTTATAATACAAGAGAACAGTTAACTATGTGTCTATGTGCCTATGTGGTGAGTAGTAACAAGTGCTTTAATGCTCCGATTGTTAACCTTTATAGGGTTCTGAAACCATATAAAGGTTTTGGGAAACGGTTGGCCAATATAACTTTCCATTGATTTTTACTTATAAACTACTATTGAACTCCAAGGGCTTCACACTTGGCTAATATATTTCACCCTTTCAGGGCTTTAAGCATTTTTTCAAAACTATTTAGTTCTTCTTAGCTAAACATCGGTGCGCCTAAGGAGCGTCTTACAACTAAACGCTAATTATTAACATCTTATCACTCCTATAGAACACCAAGGGCTTTTCACCCTTGGCTATTATATTTCGCCCTTTCAGGGCTTTAAGTATTTTTTCAAAACTATTTAGTTCTTCTTAGCTAAACATCGGTTCGCCTATGGAACGTCTTACAACTAAACGCTATTGATTAACATCTTTTCACTAATAACTAATAACTAATAACTCATCACTAACAACTAATCAACCATTATCCCACTCTGCCCTTGCTGATGGCACTGCATCTAACCCTACAAATTGACCAGCCAAATATTTATAATGAGCTGTAAGTGCAATCATTGCAGCATTATCAGTACAATATTCAAAACTTGGAATGTACGTTTTCCAACCATGCTTTGTTCCTAAATCTTTTAAAGCTTGTCGCAACCCACTATTTGCACTTACACCACCTGCAATACATACTTGCCTAATACCAGTTTGCTGTACCGCTTTCTTCAATTTCTTCGTTAAAATCTGTATGATAGTATATTGTATAGATGCACACAAATCAACCAGATTTTCTTGAATAAAACCTGCTTCTTGTTTTTGTAGGAAATACAACACAGATGTTTTCATCCCACTAAAACTAAAATTCAATTCTGGAATCTGCGGTTCAGCAAATTTGAATGCAGTTGGATTGCCATCCTTGGCATATTTATCAATTAATGGTCCACCAGGATAAGGCAATCCCAACAATTTAGCAGACTTATCAAAAGCCTCACCAGCAGCATCATCAATGGTTTCTCCAAGTACTTCCATTTTAAGAGGGGAAGTTACTTTTACTATCTGAGTATGTCCGCCACTAACAGTTAAGCATAAAAAAGGAAAACTAGGGCAATTTGTCTCATCAATCAAGTTTGCCAAAACATGTGCTTGCATGTGGTGCACGCCTATCAAAGGCTTTTCTAAGGACAATGCCAAACTTTTTGCAAACTGAGCACCCACCAATAAGCTACCAATTAATCCAGGAGATTGCGTGAAAGCAAATGCATCAATATCAGATAATGAAATTTGGGCTTTTGTAATAGCTGCTCTTACTGTGGGAACGATGTTTTCGATATGCGCCCTACTTGCTAATTCAGGTACAACACCACCATAAGTTTCATGGACAGTTTGATTGGCTATAACATTGGAAAGGATTTTTCCATTACTAATTATTGAAACGCCCGTATCATCACAAGAGGACTCAATGGCTAAAATGGTGGGCAATTTGTTGTTAGAATTTTCTAATTGTTCTGAGGCTATCATTGAGAGCAAAGTAAAAGATAAGATTGGAATTAAATTCATGAGAGAAAAGTGAGTAATGAATTAAGAAGATTATACAACCTAAATTAAACAAATAGAAGAGGGATAATATCCAATATTTTTTGAGTTATAATAAACAACTTTATTGTCTAAAATACCTTAAAATCTATTCATAACTATTAAATCTTAGGACTTCATTTATATAGAAGAAATGCTGTTCAAATATTTTTTTTTCAATTTACCCATATTTTGGTTTCCATTTCCAAAAACCCCCTTATTTTTACGCCAATAAAAAAATATTGTCAATCATGAGAAAATTAATTTTACCTATCGCGGTTTTAGCCTCCGTTATTGGCTCTGCTTCTGCACAAAGTTTTAGAATTTTCGCTATTACAGGTGACAACAAAGGCAATTTGAATTGGAATACTGTAAGAGAAATTAATGCTACCGATGGTGCAGTAAAAACTACTTTGTACAATCCAGCTGTAACAAAGTCTTTAAACTATCAATCATTTGCAAATAGAAACGCAACTCCAACGGTTGAGCCTGCTATTAGTGCAGTTGCAGCTACTGCTTATGATGCAAAAAATAACAGATTGTATTACACAAACATGCGTGGAAATACACTTAACTACATTGATTTAAGTGCAAAAAGCCTTACAGTTATCAGCAATGATGATGCAGCTTTTAATACTGGTGATAAATACAAAAGCGAAGCATCTATCATTACTCGTATGACATTCGGTGCTGATGGTGCTGGTTATGCATTAACTAATGATGGTGAGCAATTGATTCGTTTTACTAGCAATGGTAACAGTCAAACAATCACTAATTTAGGAAGAATAATTGATGGCAAAGGAAATGTATCTGTTCACAACCAATGCACTAGCTGGGGTGGAGATATGGTAGGAGATGCTTTTGGTAATTTATATTTAATTACTATGCATAGCTCAGTTTACAAAATCAATACGCAAACTTTGGTAGCTGATTATATTGGTTCTATCAAAGGTTTACCTACAGAATTCACTACAAATGGTGCTGCTGTAAACGAAAATGGAGAATTGGTAATTAGCGGTGCGGCTTACACTAAAAGCTATTTCACAGTTGATATCAGTACATTACAAGTAACTGGAGAAGTTAAAAGCCAAGAAGGTGTATTCAATGCATCTGACTTAGCTAGTTCTAATTTGCTTTACCAAGCTAAAGTTTCTGCACAACCTCAAGTGATTGCAGGTACTGAGAAAGTAAGCATTTATCCTAACCCTGCTGTTGGAAAGAAATTCCAAGTGAAAATTGCTGCTACCAATGCATCTGATAAATATTCAGTTGAAGTAACTGATATTAGAGGTAAAGTAATTCTTCAAAACAATACTGCTGTAGGAAGCCAATTAATGAAAGTTGATTTACCTACTGGAACTCCTGCTGGTTTGTACTTCTTAAAAGTTACCAATACTTCAAAACAAACTGTTTACAACAACAAATTGGTTGTAGAATAATAGAAAGTTGAAGTTTAAAAAATAAAAAGAAGCCTGCTTGTTATGAGCGGGCTTCTTTTTTTGTGTTATTTTAGCAAAATTCTTGCATTTAATAAGCAACATAATTGTATTAAATGACTCTATAAAATAACCTTCTTGAATTAATGAATGAAAAAACAAACGAAAATTCTAATAGCAATCCTTTCCATTTGCATTACCAATTGGGCAATATCCCAAAATATAAACCATTCCAATTTAATAGATAGCAACTCTGCGATTCAAAAAGATTTATCAGATTTATTTAAAAAGAAATCTAAACAAAATATTATTGATAGCATCAATCCAATTCAACCTAAAAAATATCATTTATCAATTGTGCCTGCCGTTGGATATACCCTTCAAACAGGCTTTGCTGGTATAATAAGTGGCAATATTGCGTATGCTGCTGACACATTTTCTAGCACCAAACTTTCTAGTATTTCTACAAGTGTTACGTATTCGCAATACAGCCAAACAATTATTCCCTTAGTAGCAGACATTTGGACTGCTGGCAATAAACTAAATATTATTTCAGATAATCGCTTTATAGCTTACCCTTCTGATATATATGGACTTGGTGGTAGAACAGACCCAAACAAGGGACTTACCATAAATTTCTCTGGTATAAAATTGCACGAAACAATTGTAAAACAAATAACTAAAAACCTATATGCAGGATTAGGAATATACTTTGATAAGTTTTGGGATATTAAGGCGCTTGATTCATTGAGAAGAAGAGATAGCACACGCTTTTCAAGAGAACTTGGTACAGAAGAAACTTCTACAGGTATTGCTTTTAAGTTGTTGTATGATAGCAGAATCAACCAAATTAATGCTACAAATGGTTGGTATGGGAATATTGTTTATAGACCCAACTTTAAATTTTTGGGAAGTGATAAAAACTGGCAATACCTATTAATCGACATCCGTAAATATGTTCAATTTCCCCGAAATTCTAAAAACGTTTTGTGCTTCTGGAATCTTAATTGGCTCACTCTGGGAGGAACGCCTCCTTATCTTTTATTACCAAGTACAGGTTGGGACGATCAATATAATACCGGAAGAGGCTATATTCAAGGGAGATTTAGAGGAAACAATATGAATTACTTAGAAACAGAATATCGATACAATATCACAAGAAATGGATTGATAGGAGGGGTTTTATTTGTAAATGCAGAAAGATTTTCTGGAGAAATATCCAATCAATTTAAAACCATTTCACCTGGATATGGGCTTGGATTAAGACTAAAACTAAATAAATTCTCAGGAACCAACCTTTGTGTAGATTATGGATTTGGGAAAAATGGTTCACGGGGATTCTTTGTAAATCTAGGAGAGGTATTCTAAATGAAAACTCAAACTAACAGACATATAAATACAATATTTAAAGGAGGTTCTTTCTATTAATAACTATTGTCGGTACTTTCGCCAATATTTTTCCTAAAGATTTTAATACATAAATGAATAGTTTAAATAAGTACGAAGCCGTTATTGGTTTAGAAATACATGCACAATTACAAACAAAAAGCAAACTTTTTTGCGGAGATAGTGCTGCTTTTGGTGGTTTACCCAATACACACATCAGTCCAATTACAATGGGGCATCCTGGTACATTGCCCAAAACTAACAAGAAATCAGTTGAGTTTGCCATTAAAATGGGCTTAGCTTGTAATTGTGAAATTGCAAGAGACAATTATTTTGCTAGAAAAAACTATTTCTATCCCGATTTACCAAAGGGCTACCAAACCTCTCAACACACTACCCCTATTTGTATTGGCGGAACAGTTCCCATCACCACTTCGGAAGGAACTAAAGATGTAATTCTTAATAGAATACATTTAGAAGAAGATGCTGGAAAAAGTATTCATGACATAGATGACGATTATACTTGTATTGACCTTAATCGTGCTGGTGTTCCATTAATTGAAATAGTTACTGAACCTTGCCTACATAGCAGTGAGGAAGCCTATCAATATGTAACAGAAATAAGAAAGCTAGTACAATGGATAGAAGTGTGTGACGGCAATATGGAAGAAGGCAGCCTTAGATGCGATGCGAATGTTTCTATAAGGTTAAAAGGAGCAACCGAATTGGGAACGAAAGTGGAAGTGAAAAACCTGAATAGCATTAGAAATGTAAAGAAGGCCATTGATTATGAAATAGAGAGAATGATTAAAATTGTAGAAGGCGGTGGAAAAATAATCCAGCAAACGCGCAGTTTTAATACTGATAATGACACTACTTTTTCTATGCGAGACAAAGAAGAAGCAAATGATTATCGCTATTTCCCTTGTCCAGATTTGGCGCCTTTTCATCTTACAAATGAATTTATAGATTCAATAAAATCGACTATTCCTGAACTGCCCAATGAATTGATGAATAAATACCAACATCAATTTGGTTTGAGCGCCTATGATGCAGCACAACTTTGTGATGAAAAAGCTACTTCTGATTATTTTAATGCTGCTGCTACTTATTCCAAGAACTATAAGGCAATTGTAAACTGGATTACTGGGCCTATAAAACAATACTTAAATGATAGTAATCTGTCTATTAACAATTTGTCATTAGATGGGCAACGATTAGCCGCTTTAATTGCTTTAGTTGATGAAGGAAAAGTAAACTTCTCTATTGCAGCAACCAAAATATTTCCTGCACTATTATCCGATAAAAACAATAGTCCTCTTGCAATAGCTGAACAAATGAATCTTATTCAAGTAAGCGATTCGAACGAATTGGAACTTTGGGTGAACGAAGCAATTGCCAAAATGCCTGATAAAGTTGCAGAATATAAAAAGGGCAAAAAGGGACTAATTGGATTGTTTGTGGGAGAAGTGAAAAAAATAAGTAAAGGAAAGGCTGACCCGAAAATTGTAACTGCATTATTGCAAGAAAAGTTGGGATAGGAGGATTAATGGTTAATTGTTAATTGTTAATTGGTTTCACAGATACATTTCATCCCTTTTTATACAAAAACACCAACTGAAAATTAAAACAGTATGAAGCGAATCATCTTTTTCTTTTGTTTAATAATATTACTTAATGCTTGCAAAAGCAAGAGGAGCTATTTTGAAGTAAAAGGAAAAATAATACATCCAATAGGTAAAACAGTGTATCTAAAAATGTTTACCATTGGTGTACAAAACCCTATTCTTGTAGATACATTTAATGTAAGTCCAGCTGGTAATTTTGAATTAAAAACTACCATGCCACTAGAGCAAAGTTTGTTCGCCCTTAGCCAAGAAAATGGCCCAGATGTATATTTAATAAATGATGCCCCAGAAATAAATGTGTATTTAGATAACAATCAATACAAAAAATACAAGCTTACTGGTTCTGCTGCAAGCACCCAATTGCAAAGTTTTCTTGAAGCATATAATAACCAATACAGTGTATTGAAAGAAAAAATAACCCAATACGATTCTGCACTACAATCCAATAAAAGTGACAGCATGATTTTGGTTTATAAAGGAGAAAAAGACAAATCATTAAAAGAGATTAATCAACTAATTCTATCCAATATCAAACAATCTGCCGCTAGCCCTGCATTGAGTTCTTATTTATTGGCAAAATCATTTGCCACAATGGATAAAAATGAAATAGCCAAACTAATTGGTGCTTCAACATTACAGTTTAAAGGCTATGCACCTATCGCTTTTTTAAACAATGTAATACAAGCTCAACTAAAACTAAATGCCCCCAACCCTCTAATTGGTAAAAAAGTACCTGCATTTGTACTTGCAGATTCTACAGGTAAACGTTGGAGCACAGATAGCATTGCAGGTAAATATGCTTTGATTGACTTTTGGGCGAGTTGGTGCAAACCTTGTGTGGAAGAAATACCCAATTTATCTAAAGCCATCAGAGATTATAAAAACAAGAACTTTACCATTGTTAGCATTTCACTTGATAGCAATTTGGCGGCTTGGAAACGTACTGTGAAAAACGAAGGGATGTATTGGCAACAATTGAATGATAAACGCGCTTGGGAAAGCCCAATAGTAAAGCAATACAGTATGAATGCCCTCCCATTTAATGTGCTGATAGATACAACAGGAAATGTAATAGCAGTAAACCTAAGAGGAAGGGAATTGAGTTTGAAGTTGAATGAATTGCTGAAATAGGTTTTTTTTAGAAGCTAGTTAAAGTTTATTCTGCAAGTAATTATCCTCAGATTAAAGCCCCATTTGGTTGCCATAACTATTATGTAGTATCAACTTACTAATGATACTATCAGTTGTTCTTTGTCTTTTTATTCTGATAAAATTTCCGATACCCGTTTATACATGGCTATTTTATTTTCTCCATAAGGTTCTGTTTTTAACTGATTCTGAAGAAGTACAAACTCATTTGCTTTCTCCAAAAAAGGGCTGCTTTGCAATACTAATTCAACCCATTTTGCAAATTCAATAAATTCGGCTTCCTTGCTTGAGTAAGAAAAATATTTTACTATCGATTCATATTCCCAATCAGTACTTTCGTTTTCATCTAATAGTAATGGCTCTTTATCAAGAAACCTATCAAAAAGATAAGTGTTTGAAAAAAATGTCTTTTGTGCCTTCTTCTCGGCCTCAACCAATTTACCACATTTAAATAAAGTAAAAGTCCATTCAAATAAAAAAATGGGCGTGCAACTGTCGTCTGGAAAGTTTTTTTCAAACCAAGTTACATATTTTAATCCGCCTTTATAGTCATTAATTTTTAAGAATAAAGCTGGAAGCGTGTATCTAATTCCTAGCCCATCATGATGACATCCACCCCACTGTTTCTTATCTGCTGCAAGTGCTTTTTTACATTTGTCTATCTTTACCCTTACCCTTTCAATTTCTTTCTCCGTCATAGTTATAAGTATAGTGTTACAATCAATACCAATGTATCTATCGCATCAGGTTTTTTAATAAAAACTATTGTTACTACTCACCACATAGGCACATAGACACATAGTTATCTGTTCTTTTTATACATAACTACCTACGATTATATGTACTTATTTCTCAGGTCTGTCCAACAATCTGGGTCTAGCGCATAGTCTCTGACCTGTGCTTATAGTTACTTAATTGTCTCTAGAATCAAGTTTATATATAGTTTACCCTTTTGCAAATTAAGTAACGGCTAAGAACAGGTCAGAGACCTACTCGAGTATTAGCGACATACCAGCGCTAGATGGGATAAACCCGTATATGCCTTCGTTATTCTTTCATTCTATCGGCAAATACAGCTTCATTGTTCCTATTTTAAACAAAACTTCGTCCAAATGTCCCATTTTTTCTCTGTCTGCTGTAATTAAGTGCATATGCAAAAATGTGTTGTGGTGCGTAAAAATTGCTTTATGCTCTGTAGAGAAGAAGCCTATAATGTGTGCTTGTTCGTTTTGGAGTTCGTAATTTTTTTGTCCTTTATGAGCTTCGTCTGGCGAACTTACTTTTGAACCTTTCGGTAAATTCACGATATGAATAGTCGCTTGTGCAACTGTCCCTGTAAGTTTGAACATAAAAGGTCGAGGCGAATTTTTAGTCACTTTGTCTAGATATGTTTCAAGCTGTTGAATGGTCTGAATGCTGTCGGGTAAAGTTTGCTCTGTCCACTTTGAAATGTTTGCATAACCAAAAAATGGAGCCTTAATGTTGTAAGTTTCTTCCACTTTCATTGTCGTGTCTGAAACAACTGTTGATTTATATGATTTACTGTCTATGATTAAGATTTCTCCTGATAAATACTCAATAGGTCCAAGTCCGTATAAATTTGTCTTGTTAGCAATGGTGTCAAGGTTTATGTTTCCATAAAGTTGACCTTTCCACATTACGTTTTTCATTTGTCCAACAATTTTAACCGTGTTGGTTTTCTGTTGAGCAGTTGAAGAACAACTTGTGAAAGTCAAAATTGTCAGTCCGAGAAGTGTTGTTTTAAAATTCATTTTTATCATTTATTGTCTATTGTTACGGTGTCGTCCTACAATGCGGCATAACGCTCCACTTCTACCGCAGGTCTGTCCAACAACGGGGTCTAGCGCATGGTCTCTGACCTGTGTTTACATGTTACTTGATTGTCTTTAGAATCAACTTTATACTTAGTTTACCCTTTTGCAAATTAAGTAACGTAAGAGACTTGCTCGAGAAGCAGTGACCAGCTTCTCTGAACACTCGCGCCAGTTGAATATTTGTAGAATATAAAACCATAAATATAGTCTCGAAATTCGTCTGCATTCATTTTGCCACGAAGGGTGTTGGCAATATTCCAAAGCTGCTGTTCTAATTTCTTTTTTGGTCGTCAATCATTACATTATGTATTATAAATTGATGGCGAATTTAATGGTTAATCATCATGTGAGTAATGCTTTTAGCTCCATTTGGGTGTGCAAAAGTCTCATTGATGTCTACGCGACTTCCGTAGACGTCAATGAGGGTCGCGCAGACGTCAATGAGAGTCGCGTAGACGTCAATGAGAGTCGCGTAGACGTCAATGAGGGTCGCGTAGACGTCAATGAAGGTCGCATTGACGTCAATGAGGGTCGCGTAGACATCAATGAAGGTCGCGTAGACGTCAATGAGGATCGCATAGACATCAATGGAGGTTTTTCACATCTATACCACTAGTTATTAAAAGGTCTTTTATGTTAAATGAAAATAGATTATTTCAATGAATCTTAGAGATTGCCCATCATTTTCTAAAACCTAAAACATTAAAAGGCAAATTTAAACTAGCCAACCTCGTACTCCGCTATCACAATCTTCTTTTGATTCATCATTACTTTCCATGAATTGGGTTTGCTCATTAGCTTTCCGAGGTTATTGGGAATGATTTGCCAACGAAGCCCAAACTTGTCATGGCACCAACCGCATTGCGATTCTTTTCCTTCGGAGGTGAAATAGTTCCAATAAGTATCTATTTCGGTTTGGTCTTCACAATGAATACAGAAGGCTATTGAGTCATTGAAAGGATGGTGCTCCATTTCGGTACTCATGAGGGTGTATTTCTGTCCGAAAATGTGTATATCGCACATCTCGGCATTGCCACTTGGTGTTTTTCCTAATGGAATGATATTGCCTACTTCTATTTTATCACCAAAAATGGTTTTGTAATAGTCTGTTACAATGGACAAACTACCCATTTCAGTATGAAACCAAAGACAAGGATTGATTTTATTTTGACTCATATTTTTTATTTGTGTGACTATTCACCACATAGGCACATAGACACATAGTTATTTAATCTTTTAATTATAAATTGCTATTGAATTAACCACATAGGCAGATAGAAACATAGTTATTAAATTTGTTTAACACATAATTTTAAAAAGGGGCGGCTTTGTTTCCAACTAATATAACTTTTGCGAAATTACCACCCCGCCCTACGGGCACCCCTCAAGAGGGGAATTGTACCCCTACTAACTACAAACTGCCTTTTTTCTAAAGAAGTTATATAGTAGGCACATAGACACATAGTTTTCGAATCATCTTATTTTAAATTGCTATTGAATTAACCAGATAGGCAGATTGACACATAGTTATCCGATCTTTTTATAAATAAATACCGATTGTTAACTACTATATTCATTAATTTGGAATAGCTAATTTTCTATTTGTCTATGTGCCTATATGCCTATGTGGTAAAAAAAAGTAGCAACGTTTATTCAATATTTTGTCTTAACCATTTCTCTGCTTCTTCCAATGGCATTCCTTTTCTTTGGGCGTAATCTTTCAATTGGTCTTCTTGCACTTTTCCTACACCATAGTATTGACTTTGAGGGTGTGAGAAATACCAACCACAAACAGAAGATGCGGGATACATGGCTAGGCTTTCTGTGAGCGTTATGCCAATATTTGCTGAAACCTGCAACAAATCGAATAACTTGTATTTCTCCGTATGGTCGGGACAAGCAGGATAGCCCGGTGCAGGACGAATGCCTTGGTATTTTTCATGAATCAATTCATCATTGGTCAAATGTTCGCTTGTGGCATAGCCCCAAAATTCTTTTCTTGTTTTTAAATGCAAACATTCGGCAAATGCCTCAACAAATCTATCCGCAAGGGCTTGCAACATAATTTTATTGTAATCGTCCAAAGCCTCTTCAAAACGCTTTATATGAGGCTCTATTCCATCAATTGTCACTGCAAAAGCACCAATATAATCCTGTTTTGATTGCGCAAATTCAGTAGGTAAAATAAAATCTGCCAAAGAAATATTGGGTTGCCCGGGTGCTTTTTGTATTTGTTGACGCAAGAATTCTAAATGAACCTTTTCCGTTGTTTTTTCATTTACCAAAACGGTATCACCCTCACTAGCAGCTTGCCAAAAACCAATAACGCCTTTTGCTTGCAACCAATTTTCAGCAATTATTTTATCTAAAAGTGCATTGGCATCATGGTACAACTTGGTGGCTTCCTTGCCCACAATTTCATCCGTAAGAATATCAGGAAAATTGCCATGCATTTCCCAAGCAATAAAGAAAGGTTTCCAATCGATAAAGTCCCGCAATTCTGCTAAAGAAAAGTTGGTAAATACTTTCGTACCTGTGAATGAAGGAGTGATTGGGGAATAATTAGCCCAATCTATCTTCACTTTGTTTTGCAAGGCATTGGCATAAGGCAAATAATTTTTCACAGATTTCTTGTTATCGAACCCTGTTTTTAGTTTGCTATAATCTTCATAAGTGCTTTGTAAAATGGCTGTTTTGGTATCATTGTTTAATAAAGAACCTGCCACAGTTACACTTCTACTTGCATCTAAAACATGCAATACACCATTATCATATTCAGGAGCAATTTTTACTGCTGTATGCATTCTGCTTGTAGTAGCACCGCCAATCAAAAGCGGCTGTTTCATGCCCCTTCTTTTCATTTCTTTAGCCACATGCACCATTTCATCCAATGAAGGCGTAATCAATCCACTAAGACCAATTATGTCCACATTGTTTTTGATAGCAGTATCTAATATTTTATCAGTGGGAACCATTACACCCAAATCAATAATATCATAGCCATTGCATCCAAGCACAACACCCACAATATTTTTTCCAATATCATGCACATCGCCTTTTACGGTAGCTAATAATATTTTGGCAGCACCTGCACCTTCCTCATTGATGGTACCTGCGGCAATATGCGCCAATCTTCTTTCTTCCTTTTCAGCTTCAATATAGGGTGTAAGAACAGCAACGCTTTTTTTCATCACCCTCGCACTCTTAACCACTTGTGGTAAGAACATTTTGCCGGCACCAAACAAATCGCCCACAAAGTTCATCCCATCCATAAGCGGCCCTTCAATTACATCCAAAGGTTTGGGATATTGTAGTCGTGCTTCTTCTGTATCAATATCAATGTATTCCGTAATGCCATTTACAAGCGCATGTTTTAGCCTTTCTTGTACAGATGCTTCGCGCCATTTTTCATCTTTTTCTTGTACTTTGCCCTTTGCCTTTACGGTTTCAGCAAATGCAATTAGCTTTTCAGTGGCTTCATTGTTCTCATTATTTCTATTGAGAATTACGTCTTCGCAGAGTTCTTTTAGATTGGGTTCTATTTCATCGTAAACAACCAATTGACCCGCATTCACAATACCCATATCCATCCCAGCTTTTATGGCATGGAAAAGAAAAACGGAATGCATGGTTTCGCGAACATGTTCATTTCCCCTGAATGAAAATGATAAATTACTTACCCCACCGCTTATTTTTACTAAAGGATATTTCTGTTTAATGATTCTAGTAGCTTCAATAAAATCTACTCCATAGTTGTTATGCTCTTCTAAACCAGTAGCAATGGCAAAAATGTTTAAATCGAAAATGATGTCTTGTGGTTCAAAACCTACTTGCTCCGTAAGAATTTTATATGCCCTTTCAGCAATCTCAACTTTTCTTTTTAATGTATCGGCTTGACCCAATTCATCGAAAGCCATTACCACTACTGCCGCTCCGAAAGACTTACAAACAAATGCTTGTTCAATAAACTTCTCTTCTCCTTCTTTCATGGAGATAGAGTTTACAATACATCGCCCTTGGATACATTTTAAGCCAGCAACAATGATTTCAAACTTAGAACTATCCACCATGATGGGAATCTTGGCAATATCAGGTTCACTTTGAAGAAGGTTGATATAGGTAGTCATTGCACTAACCCCATCAAGCAATGCATCGTCCATATTCACATCAAGAATCTGTGCACCATTTTCTACTTGTTGCCTTGCAACTGAAAGCGCTTCTTCGTATTGATTGTTGAGAATTAAACGGGCAAACTTTTTACTACCTGTAACATTAGTACGTTCACCAACATTTACAAAATTGGTTTCTGGACGAACAATTAATGGTTCTAACCCACTTAATCTTAAAAAAGGTTTTATCGTAATACTCATTTTATATTTATAAGGGCATATAGCAATCTTCTTAGATTCAATGATGCCAATCTTTAATGGTAATTTATTCGTTTAATACAATTGAATTTATAACGCCATTTCCAACTCTGGACGTTTTCTTGGGGCGATAGTACGCACTTGATCTGCAATGTGTTTGATATGGTCGGGAGTAGTGCCGCAGCATCCCCCAACAATATTTACCCAACCATTCTTTGCCCATTCCTCAATAAAATGCGCTGTTTGATGCGGCTGTTCATCATATTCTCCCATTGCATTTGGCAAGCCTGCATTTGGATAAGAGGAAGTGTAACAAGCAGCAATTCCGCTTAATTCTTCAATATGTCCCCTCATTTCCTGAGCACCCAAAGCACAGTTCAAACCAATACTTAAAGGATTGGCGTGTTTCACAGAGATATAGAAAGCTTCTAAAGTTTGTCCGCTAAGGGTTCTGCCACTTGCATCGGTGATAGTTCCACTAATCATTATGGGCAATTCCGTTTTGCCTCTGAAAAAGTTCTTGATGGCATAAATGGCAGCTTTTGCATTCAAGGTATCGAAAATGGTTTCCACTAAAAGGATATCCACTCCACCATCTACTAACCCTTTAATTTGTTCTGTATAGGCAGCTACCACTTCATCGAAAGTTACTGCTCTAAAACCAGGATTGTTTACATCAGGAGATAGGCTCAATGTTTTGTTTAATGGCCCAATTGCACCTGCAACAAACTTTTGCTTAGTATCCTGAGGATTTTTGGAATAATAAGTCTCAATTGCTTTTCTAGCACACTGAGCGGAAGCAACATTTAGCTCATAAGCTAGCGATTGCATGTCATAATCAGCTTGAGCAATTACTGTACTGCTAAAAGTATTGGTTTCAATTATATCTGCACCTGCTTCTAGATACAATAAATGGATTGCTTCAATAATTTGTGGCTGGGTAATACTAAGCAAATCGTTATTGCCTTTTACATCGCTGTGCCAATCTTTAAATCTGCTTCCTCTATAATCAGCTTCTTCTAATTTGTATCGCTGAATCATGGTGCCCATTGCCCCATCAATTACTAATATTCTTTCTGATAATGCTTTTTCTAATACGGTCATTTCTACTTACAATTTTATCTTCTTGTTTTTCTTCAAAACAGAAAGAGTTGATTCAAATAATTTAATTCATGGAAGAAAAATTGTTTTTCTACGATGAATGAAACCTATTGTATAGTAAAAAATTTGAGGGAAACGATTTACAAATCCTATCTAGAATGAAGGAGATGCTTTCGTTTATTAGTTCAAATTTTTTACACAGGTTGAACAATAAACAAATCCGCCTGCTAGGCAAATTTAGCAGGCGGGAACTTAAAAGGGGAATATTTTTTAGAAAACGTTACTTGGATAATTTATTTATTCTATAAAAAACAACTATTCATATTTAGCAGCAACAGTGATTTCAAGGGTATTAGATATCACTGTTCCAATGTCTTTACCAGTGATTCCGTAGTCTTTAATTTTTATTTTAAATGTGCTTTTTGCACTGAGTTTACCTTTTTCAATAACTAATAATCCTGCGGCACTTGTGGGTTTAGTAATTCCTTTGATAGTTAAGTTGCCACTAACCATTACCGGATAAGCACCATCTTTTGCAAAATTTACCGTAGCAATATTGGTAATGCTTCCCTTGAATTCTGCTTTCGGAAACTTATCGCTATCCATATAATCTTTCCCATTAAAATGCTCTTGCATCAATTCGTTTTCAAATACAAAACCTTTGATAAGCAAGCTAAACATTAACTGACCCGTTTTATCAACGAGTTTGCTTACTACTTGATTGTTATTAGCCTCAATATTTTCTGCAGCAGTTTTAGAAGCAAATTTTACTTGTGCCGTCTTCGTAGCATAAGTCTTTTGGGCATTGCTAATTAATCCAAAAGACAGGAAGGAAAGAATGAGTACAAAAGCTTTTTTCATTTTAATAATTTTAATTTCAAAATAGTATTACATCTAACATTTTGAAACGTTCAACATGAACGATAAAAGAAACAAAAAAGCCCCATTTTACATGAGGCTTTTTTAAGTTATAACTATGTTTTTAATCTTTTGAAATTATCGCATTTATTACCACAACATCACTTGTAAATCCTGTGCAAATTCCTTTCACTGTTACTATTGAGCCAGACTTAATTTCGTCTTGAAATTTCAACAATGTACATGATACATTAAACATAGGATCTTCTGATTTGAGGGTTAAAACTGGATTTCCATTTTCCATTTTTTCGCTCACAACTTCCCCTGTTATCTTTAATACAATTGGTTCATTTGTTTTTTCATTTTTGCCAGTAAATTTTTTATACGCTTCCGTTTCGTTGGACTGAAACTCTTTAACTAAATCATTTGCTTTAACAGAAATAAAATTTTCATATTCCTTATTCCTTTTATAATTTTTATAAAATTCTGAACTTGGCAAATAAAATACGAATACCCAAGTCGCTAATGCACCAACCAAGCCCAATACTAATGCAGCAATAATTAATTTTTTAAATTTCATTTTCCAAATTGTTTAGGCGACAAAAGTAAACGTTGAAACGTTTATTAAAATAATTATGTGTACTGCGTTGATAAATATTGCAATATCCTTATCCTACATTTCAGTAATTATCATAGTTGTTCTCCTATTAATTGCTCTACCCTCTTCCGTATTGTTGTCAGCAATTGGTAGTGTACTTCCCAATCCTTTGAAAGTTAATCGGTTCTTGTCTATCCCTTTTTCTATAAAATAATCTACCACGGCTTTTGCTCTATTATTTGATAACAAGAGGTTATCATTCGCATTTCCTTTGTTATCCGTATGTCCTTGTATCAATACATGTATGTGCGAGTTGTCTTTTAAAAACTTTACTGCATTGTCTAATTCAATCTTGCTAACGTCTTTTAAAGTAGCATCTTTTATTCCAAATAAAATATTTTTCAACACCATTTTGGCATGAATGGTTATCGGCTTCAAAAATATATTCTCTCTATAGGTGCTATCTGCCACTTTATCTTGCAACTGGTAGTTTTTACTAAAGAATAAATATCCTTTTCTGTTAACAGTAAATGTAAAGTCCTCTCCCACAGGCAATGTGATAAAGTAAAAACCCGTTTCATCTGTTTGTACGTTCATTAAAGGATTGCCGGTAGTATTGTCAATTAACTCCACATTACTAGGAAGCCCTTTTTTGGTATTCATATCATAAACAAACCCTTTTACATACAGTGTTTTACGTGGACGAACATCTTTTCTCAATTCAAATTGATACAAATCTAGTCCGCCTCTGCTATCTGTTCGGTCGCTTGCATAATAGGCATCTACACTATTCGGTGCCACCGCCATACTTCCTTCGTTTTCGATGGTATTAATTGGATAACCCAAATTTTCTGGGCTACTCCATTTGTTATTAGATGAACTACGAATTACAAACAAATCACTACCACCATATCCTGTCAAACCATTAGAGGTAAAATACAATGTTTGATTATCTGCGTGAATAAAAGGTGCTTGTTCATCGCCAATCGTATTGATAGTAGGCCCAAGATTGATGGCTTCTCCCCACTTGCCTTGGGCATCTCTATAACTTACGTACAAATCCGCTCCACCAAAGCCACCTGTGCGTTTGCTGCTAAAATATAAAGCCCTATTGTCTGGACTAAGGGTGGGCGTACTTTCCCAAAATTCGGTGTTGATATTGTTGCCTAAATTTTCGGGTTCGCTCCATCCACTAGGGGTATTATAACAGAGATATAAATCGAAACTACCATAGGTTTTGCCAGCAATATTCCCTGCAAAAACAAGCCATTCACCATTGGCAGAAACCGTAATTGCCCCTTTAAAAGCTTCTTGATTGAGTGTACCACGAATACGAGCTGAAGGTGAAAAATGGTTATTGGCATTCTGATGACTACGGTAAAAATATTCTCCCCCATCTTTTTCTCTTCGGGTAAAAACCAATAAACTATCATCCACACTCAACGTAGGCAAATATTCCGATTCAGGAGAATTAACACTATCGCCCAAATTGTGTGGATTAAATGTATAATGGGTATTGGCATGTTTCATTGCATAATCTACTGCAAACTCGTAGCATCGTTTGCGGTATTTGGCACTTTTAAGTCCAACATCATCTAAATCGGGAATGGTTAAAAACAAATTGATAGCTGCCAAAGCACTATCAAACCGCCCCAAACCTGCTAGATTAATTGAATAAGGCAGTTGATAGGGAAAAAAATAAGCTGCATCTTTTCTTTGAACTATTTCATATAAATAAACAGATTGCTTGTATTGTTTTACTTCGCCATAAACACCTGCTAGGGATAAATAAGCATCTAGATAATTGGTATCTATTTCAATAGCTTTTTGTAATAAGGGAACGGCACTATTGTAATTATCATCTGCCAGAAATTGCATTGCTTTGGCATATAATGCTGCACTTTTGGCTTTGGGTTTTGGTTGGGTTTTAGATTTTGAAGATTGGGCTTTTGTATTTAAAATAAAAAAGAATAAAAAAAGAAACAATACAAGAAAACGCTTTAGGGAGAATATATTCATGGCAATAATGCACTGTTTAAGACTGCATAAACAAACTATTATTACAAAGATATAGGGTGAATTTTTCTACGGGTTAATTGGCAAAAGCTATCGAGTGATTAATTAATATTGAATACCTCTTTCATAAGCTGGGTTTAAACCAAATTTTGCAATAGAAATTTTATTGCAAACTAAAGCGCTATGTAGCTTTGCATTGAAAAAGAAATCTTTTTATTTATATTGATCTTTATGATTTTCAATTGAAAATATTTTTCGGTCTTAAAATATTGCAATATTATTTTCAACCATAATTAACCCTAAAACTTATCTATTTGGCCATTAATAAATTCTACATAAAAATTTGAGTTTACATATATCTATATCATAAGAATTTTAATGAACTTTATTGAACTTATCTATTCTTTACTTCACTTCCTTAGCAAAATTGATATAGTTACACAATAGCTTCTTAGCTACAATGCTAGTAGATTCTTCTGCATTTAGGTTGTTATAAATCTCTAGGGTAGAAAAAACTATTTTGCCTTTTCCACAAGGGATTACGCCTACGGCCGTACCCAATTTCATTGGGAAACAATGGTAAGCACCCGCAACAAGTTCCTCTCCTTCTAGCTCTAAGCCCATACGTTCAGGGCCATTTTTTACTACTGCTTCGTATTGCCAATTCATACCTTCATTTACGGGCAAATCTTTAAATAAGGGATGCGCTTTTACAAAATGAACCCCGCCAAGCCAATCTCTGCCCACAATAAATTTCCCTGCATATTTTATTGCTGTGTTCTTTGCAATTAATGGCATCCATGCATCGGAATTGTCTAGTATAATAAGGGTAGTGCCTTCATTTTTCACCCTATCAATTATCTTTTGGGCATCAATTTTTATAGGTTCTGGCACAGACCAACGCAACATACATGAGCCTGTATAGCGCAAATGCTTTAATTCTATGACCAAGGTTACCGCTTTGCCTGCTTCAAGATTTATGCTCATCACAGAACTAGTGCGAGAGGTTGAATCTGCCGATTTGCCATCAATAAACAACTTTATATTGCCACCATAGCCATACTTTAAATCAAATTGATAGTTGCCAGTAGTTGGAGGAACAATTTTTCCTTCCCAACGAATGCTGTAATTGAATGTAGCCGGTATTTTAGGATGGGGTGTTGCGCCTTCATTCACAAATAAATTAATCATTGGCTCGGTTTGTTCAGCCACTTTTGCTTCAAATTTGGCATCATTAAAATAGGAAACGGAAATACCCGGTTTCCCATTTTTATCTAGCAATTGTTCTTTGGGCACAAAACCAAAATCACCACCCAAAGGAGATTTAGAAGTCACCAACCAATCCAATGCAGGCAGTTCATCGTTATAAGTAGCAGCATTTGTTTGTTTTTGATTTGATAAGAAGTTTTTAATCACCACTCCTTGTTCTAATACTGCACCGTTACCTATTAGTTTGGGTGTTTTCCAATCTACTGTGAAGATTTCATCATGCCCTACAGCCAATTGTTTTCCTTCCTTGTCAGTTAAAGCAACTGCTATTTGGTAAGCACCTCCTCCCAATTCTGTAGGTATTTCTACAGCTTCTGCAATCAGTTCACCAAATACATCTCCCCCTGCAACATGTACATTGATAGATTTACTAAAAACAGTTTGTGTAGGGTTGTTTTTGGGAGTAACATGGATATTCAATTGCAAATTGCCTTTGATGTTTTTTTCATTAATGATATAAAAATCAGTCAACACTTTTTCGCCAGCATCCACCACTTGTTTGCGTGTTTTTACAGCGATATACAATGGCTGATTATAATAAGCAATGATGGCGGGGTCGGCCTTTGGATTCCGATAACAATCTACTATTCCTGAATGGTTTTCTACAATTTCCGATTCCCAACCATTTATGGCATATCCATCGGCAGTATTGTTGATGCGTGCATTTTCAATTTTTCTTCCTTGGTGTTCAAAGGAAATAGCCCCCATAGATTTGGTTAAGGCATCAATAGAAGGAAAAGCAGGACTGAGTTTTTTGGAAGTAAAATATTGGTTAAAGTAATGGTATTGGTCAGCATACATGGCACCATCCCAACCCACATAAGCATTCTTATCTAAAGACTTTTTTATTTCATCAATTCTTGACGGGGTTGACAATGCACCTTCTTCACCCCAATACACTATTTCTTTTTTGTTCTCGGTATAGCTATAATAATCTTTTGGACTTTTGTAATAGGCTTGCAACCAAGTGTGAGTGCCCGGTGCACGATGGAAATCATACCATCCATTCATATACAAAGTGGTATCAAAGGGACGTGCATGTAATTTGGCTTGGTCTAAAATATCTACGCCCAATGCCCAACCTGATGTTCTAGTAATGGTTCTTGATGGATCAATTGCATGGGCAGCACGCATATCGCTTTTGTGTGATAAAAACAATACAGAATCCACATCCCTCATTTCGTTTTGAATATTGTAAATTATCATACAAGGGTGGCTGCGGTCGCGCTTTACCATCCTGCACAATTTCTCTTTCATACAAGCCCTTGAAAACGCATCTTTATTACCTGCCATATAATTGCCCGGCTCTTCAAAAAACAATAGGCCCATTTCATCTGCCAAATCCATAATAATCGGATGACCAATACAACGATGAAAATTGAGCATGTTCAACCCAATAGCTTTGGCAGTAGCAATTTCTTTTCTAGCCAATTCAGGTGTAGGGAAAATACCATTTACTGGCCAAAAGCCCCAACTAATAGCGGTTCTTAATACAATGCGTTTACCATTTAATCGATACATGGCATCTTTTCCAATACCAGCAAGTTCAAACCAACGAAATCCGAAAGTTTTATTGTCTTCATCTATAGTTACCCCTTTTTTAGTTCCATTTAATGCCACTTTAAACACATACAAATTTGGATGTTCTACATCCCACAATTTGGCTAGTGGGGCATGTATTTTAAAAGTAAATGTTTGAGAACCTGGCTTTACAACCATACGCTTAATAAGTGTATCAAATCTTCCAATTTCAGGATGGTTTTTCTCAGATACATTCATTTCAATAGGCATTACTACCTCTTTAGAAGTGGTATTGTTGATGGTTACAATGGCATTTACCGTATGAAATTCAGGCGTGTTTTGGATATATATATCATCTATATAAACAGGATTGCACACTACCATTTGTACCCTTCCTGTTATCCCTCCAAAACCATGACTTCCGGTAACATTCACTTTACCCCAAGTAATATTATCGCCATCTTTCCAATCAAAATTACCCCCCGGGTCAGTAATTCTTACAGCCAACTGTGCTGTTTGTCCTGCTTGTACATATTTAGTAATATCTACTTCAAAAGGAGTATTTCCTATTAAGTCATATCCAACCAATTGTTGGTTAATAAATACTTCTGAGCGATAGCGAGCCGATTCAAATCGCAACAATATTTTTTGTCCACTAGCATTTGTAGGAATAGCAATATCTCTATACCACCAACTTACGCCTATTATATCTCCTTCAGGTCCAGATATTTTTTGCAAGTATTCTTCTGCTGTTCCGGGCACACTCACTGGAAATGCATTGTTATTCAAGGCATTCCAACCACCAATTGGAGGATGAACAGGTATTTGGTTAATAGAAACCGGCGGCAAAAAAATCTCTTCTGTTTTCCATTCTGAACCTTCTTCCTTTATAAGCTTCCAACCCGTTCCAGATAAATTGGTAACAATACGAGATTGTGAGTAGGTACAAAAGGCAAATAATAGAGAGACAACAAGGAAAGCAATTCTTTTATTCATAATGATAAAATGAAATTAAGGTAGCAATAGTAGAAAAGTTTTGGATATTATGGTATGCAAAGCGTCCAAAATAATTTCCTTTTTATACAATATTGATACATAATCGTTATTACCTACCACATATTTTTTATATACCACATAGGCACATAGACACATAGAAAATTAGACATTTAGTATTATAAAAGGGCACGAAAGAACATATAGAAACGTAGTTTTGTAACAAAAATCCTTTATTATACATGTAGAAAAGAGTTAGTTGTAATTGCAATTTGTAATAAAATAAAATTTGATAACTATGTGTCTATGTGGTGAATAGCAAACAATAATCTTTTAATGAAATGATAATTAGAAGGTTGATAGAGATATATTTGGTTTAATTGGAGGGATAAATATCCATAATGTAGAATGATTGCGCCTAGCCAAATATGAGTATGGCAATTGATAAAATGAATAAATATGATTACAACACTTTTTGAAGATTCGGATATATTGGTAGTAGAAAAACCTGTTGGACTTGCCTCGCAAGAAACCAAAGAACAAAGCAATTATTTGCAAAAGGAGCTTAATATTGAACTGCAACCCATTCATCGTCTTGACCAACGTGTAAGCGGACTAATGCTATTTGCCAAAAACAAGAAAAGTCATGTGAAGCTTAGTGAGGCATTTGCTACTAACCAAGTAAAGAAAATATACAAAGCCGTAGTGGGAAATATGCCTCCAAAACCAACTGATACGCTCACGCATTGGCTATTAAAAGATGGCGAAAAGAGCAAGTCTAAAGCATTCAATAAAGAAGTAGCCCACAGTCAAAAAGCAACTTTAACCTATACCGTTTTGCAATCATCTTTAAAGTATCATTTACTTGAAATTGAATTGCATACAGGAAGGTTTCACCAGATTAGGGCGCAATTGGCAGCCATCAATTGCCCTATTGTTGGAGATGTGAAATATGGATTTAAAAGAACTACTCCAGATGGTAGTATTTTTTTACAATCCAATGCACTAGACTTTGCTCATCCTATTTCAAAAGAAGCAATGCATTTTGAATTGCCTTTGCCAGAGCTTTGGAAGAAATATGGGATATTGTAAAAATGTTTTGAGTGTTTATAAAATAAAAATCCCAAATACAAAAGATGTATTTGGGATTTTTAGTATGTTGAATTTGAGATTATCTAGCAACGTTTACTGCTCTTTTTTCTCTAATTACTGTTACTTTAATTTGACCAGGATAAGTCATTTCTGTTTGGATTTTCTGAGCTATTTCAAAGCTTAGTTTATCGCTATCTCCATCAGTTACTCTATCTGCTTCTACTATAACTCGCAATTCTCTACCCGCTTGAATAGCATAAGCTTTTTCTACTCCTTTATACCCTTGTGCTAATGCTTCTAAGTCTTTAATTCTTTGCAAATACTGTTGCATGATTTCTCTTCTTGCACCAGGTCTTGCACCACTAATAGAATCACAAGCTTGAATGATAGGGGAGATTACAAATAGCATTTCCATTTCATCATGGTGGGCACCAATTGCATTTATAACAGCAGGAACTTCACCATATTTCTCAGCTAATTTTGCTCCTAAAAGCGCGTGACTTAGTTCGGTTTCTTCATCAGGCACTTTACCTATATCATGCAGCAATCCGGCACGTTTAGCCATTTTAGGATTCAAGCCCAATTCAGCCGCCATGATAGCACACAAATTAGCTGTTTCTCTGCTGTGCATCAATAGATTTTGACCATAAGAAGAGCGGAAACGCATTCTACCTACCATGCGCACCAATTCTTTATGTAAACCATGAATACCAAGTTCAATTATAGTACGTTCTCCTATTTCTAATACTTGGTCTTCTAATTGCTTACGTGTTTTTTCTACCACTTCTTCAATACGAGCAGGGTGAATACGACCATCTGCAATCAATCTTTGCAAACTCAATCTAGCTACCTCTCTACGCAATGGATCGAAAGAAGAAAGCACAATTGCTTCTGGCGTATCATCTACAATTAAATCAACACCTGTTGCAGATTCTAGGGCACGAATGTTTCTGCCCTCACGACCAATAATTTGTCCTTTAATATCATCGTTTTCCAAATTGAAAACAGAAACTGTGTTTTCAATAGTTTGCTCAGATGCAGTACGCTGAATAGTTTGAATAACAATTTTACGAGCCTCTTTATTGGCTTTTAATTTAGCGTCTTCAATTATTTCTTGTTGAATAGCAAGACCTTGATTGTGCGCTGCTTGCCTCATTATTTCCACAAGCTGTGCCTTTGCTTCTTCAGCAGTTAATCCTGCAATGGCTTCTAATTTTTTAAGATGCTCTTCTTCTTGCTTTTCGTAATGTGCTTTCTTTTGATTTACAATCTCAATTTGTTTATTAAGATTTTCTTTAATTACCTCTTGCTCTTTAATTTGTTTGTTTAGAGATTCTTTAATTACCTCATGTTCTTTAATTAGCTTTTCAATTCCTAATTCTTTCTGATTAGCAGCCAATTCTTTTTGATTGGCAGCCGACTCTTTTTGATTAGCGGCTAATTCTTTTTGCTTTGCTCTTGCTTCAGATTCTGCAATTTTTTTATTGCGTTCTAAAATTTCACTTTCATGATCTGCTTTTAATTGTAAGAACTTCGCTTTCGCTTCTAATTCTTTTTCTTTTTTAATTGTTTCAGCCCTCAATTCGGCTTCCTTAATTAATCCCTGAGCTTTTAACTCAGCTTCCTCTGATTGTTGTTTGGTATTTTTAGCAGCAAATAGTTTTCCAATTACTACCCCTCCTATAAGCGCTACCACACCAATTATTATCAGCAATACTGTGTTCTCCATTTTGTTTAATAGTTTTTTAAATAGTTCAAAATCCTTGTTTCTATATGATTCATAGGCAATTTCATCAATTTGCTTTAATCAACGTAATGCGCGAAGATAATTAAATGAACCTCTGAAACTTCGGTGTTTTTTAGTATTGTGGGAAATTTATCTTATCAAAATCCTCAACCCCCATATTTATAAATCACTTTATATGATACCAAAACCTATGCGTTTTTCTTTTTTTATATACAGATTTGATGAAAATAATTCCATTTTATTTTATAATGATTCCTTGATAATTGCTTAAAATAAAATGAATTGAAAAAGTTAAAATATTTATTTCTTGAATGTTTTGATTAATTGAGCATTTGTTTTCTTAAATATTACACACATTTGCAGTTACTTTATAAATAATGCAATTACCTTCTCAATTATTAGAAAATGCTGTAGCCGTTTTTTCAAAGCTACCCGGTGTTGGCAAAAAAACTGCTTTAAGATTAGTATTGCATCTGCTAAAGCAAGAAGTAGAAGCTGTAGAACATTTTGGTGAAACCATTGCCAAAATGAGACGAGATATTCGGTTTTGCAAAAGGTGTTACAATGTTTGTGATAATGAATATTGCACTATTTGCAGCAATGTATCTGGAAGAAACCAACAATTGATTTGTGTGGTAGAAAATATTAGGGATGTTATTTCAATAGAAAATACACAGCAATACAATGGAGTTTATCATGTTTTGGGTGGAATTATTTCTCCTTTAGATGGATTAGGACCAGAACAATTAACCATTGATGCACTCATAGGACGAATTCATACAGAAGAAACGCAAGAATTGCTATTTGCTTTAAATCCAAATATTCAAGGAGATACTACTATCTATTACATCCAAAGAAAACTAGGTAATACACAATGTAAAATAACCACTATTGCGAGAGGTATTTCTTTTGGAGGTGAATTGGAATTTGCTGATGAAATGACTTTGGCAAGAAGTATTGCCAATAGATTGCCGGTGCAGCAATATGTGAAGTAGGTAGAATAGTTTTATTATTGGTTAAAGGAATACTTCGCTTGGAGAGAAGCATTCCTAACATTCATTTTTATTCGTGCTTTCGTGGCAAAATCATACTAATCTCTTTCAAATTTCTTTTTCAAATATTCAATTACAGATGGGTCTTGCAAATCATCCATATCACTTAGTTCAAGTTCTAATGCTTTGGTACTTAAATTAATTTCCAATAAGGAAATAGCTAATGAAATAGCAAATGAGAACATCCCCAACGCGAAAATGATGTGTGCTGCAATAATGTGTTCAGTATAAATAGTATACATACACAATATGCTACACAAGAATGCAAAAACACCTAAGGTTTGCATGTTTTTAATCAGCTTTAAACGGTATCGAAGGTTTTTTATTTGTCCATGAATAACCACCTTGTTATCATGTTTTGCATATACATCGTGCAGACTACGTATTCTACTTGATAGGGCTAAGAACCGATTGGTATATGCTAACATTACCAAACTAATTGCTGGAAACAAAAGTGCCGGAGTATTTATAGTTATATCCATGAGCGGAAAGATAAGAGAAAATCTAATTATCTATTAATAGATTTCATTGAATAATAAGAGTTCCAAACTTTGAAAACTATTTTGCAGTACGACTCATGGGTTAGCGATTGTAGTGGAAATCCTTTTTGTCCCGAAGGGCAAAAAGATTGGAACGGAAAGCGCGCCCCGAAGGGGAACCCCCAAGTAGTTATAAGTTATTAGTTGTTAGTGGTTATTTGATTTATTGGTAGTTTAGTTGTGAGACTTAGCAAAGACATAAAAAGAATAGTTATTAATATTTGCATTTGGTTTATTTTTTTGATTGAAAATCAAATACCCTTTGGACGGGATTTCAAATCCCGACCAACAGCGACAATACAATTGTTACTATTTCAACTATTTAAAAACAAAAGGAACGTCTAGCTTGATGCTAATATTTCTTCCCATATTGTAAATGCCATCTACCCCTGTTTTGGGATTGGGAAATGAGGTGAAATATTTTAATCGGCTGAGATGATCTTGGTATCCTTTATCAAATAGATTGTTTGCCATTACATACAAATTGGCTATTTGCTTGGAATGATTGGAAAATGTGATGCCCAAACCTGCATTTAGTAAGGCATAACCGGGTGTTTTTGTTTCGGTATTGTATGCAGAATACACTCTGTTTTGCGCTGCATAATATTCTGCTTGCACCTTAATAAATCCTTTTGCAATACATGAATGCTTTGCAGAAAAATCGAACCTGAGTTCTGAAATACCATGTGTAGGCGGAATGAAGGGCAAATACTTTGAACTATCATTTACCGTTTTCCCTGAAACACCTTTGTTTATACCATATACCAATGAAATGCTGTTCTCAAAATGCAGGTGTTGAATTGGATGAAAATCTAGACTAAACTCTCCCCCATACAATTGTGCTTTTGCTTGCTGGAATTGAAAGGTCTGGTTTCCCGGCACAATCTCCAATTCGCTTCCATCGGGGTTGGTAAGTTTTTCATTGTAGATATAGTTGTTAATTACATTATTAAATAGATTGACAGAAATGGCTACATATTTTTCCTGATAAAACAATCCAATATCCTCTTGTAAACTAAATTCTGGCTTGAAATCTTGGTTTCCCTTTTGATAAATATTTGTTCCAGGATGCACCCCATTGGCAGATATTTCTGAAATGTTTGGTGCCCGATACCCTCTACCAATATTTGCTTTCAATGAAAACTTTTCAGAGAAATTATATGCGAATCCTACACTACCCGAATAGCCTGAAAAAGATTTATTGTAATCGGAAAATACCTTGGTTGCGCCGACAGTATCTTTTCCTTCTACAACCTTATCAAAGCCCGTTGCAGGATTGATGGCGGTATATAAAGCATTGTTGGTAAACTGGCGAACATCCCATCTTGCCCCGCCGGCAATATCTAATTTTCCGAAGGTTTTCTTTACCGTGAGGAAAGAACCTATATCAAACTGTCGATAATTGGGGATAATAAATTCTGTTCCATTGGTGACTTTGTTTAGCTGATACATGCCATTGATACCTGTGGAAACATCCCAATTGTTTCTTTCTCTAAAGGAGTATTTAATATCATAAGTAAAGGATTGCAATTGCAAGTATAAACCTGGAATGGTAAACAATATTGGGTGGTTATACTCTCGCCTGATGCTGTTTTGATACCCCACATTTACAGCCAAATGGTTGCTATTGCCAATGATAAAATTGTTGTTCCAGTAAGCCCGATAATGTTGCACGTGTTGGTGCAGCCGCTCTATGGAATAGCTGTTCAAATCCTGCTGAGGCACTATCTCTCTTAGGGTATCTTCTTCTGAAATTTGGCGAGTAAATTGGCGTGTGGCACTATCTCGGCTACCATCGGGCACTTCTTGCATATTATCATACACCACAAAATTGATATGTGAATAGCCCCATTTTCTATGAATACCAACAGAACCTGTGGCATCTGTTTCTCTAAAACCCGTTCCAAAAACGCGACCATCATATTTGTTTTGGTAATTGGTAGCCATTTTGTGCGATACCCTTAGCAACCATTCCACCCCTTTATTGGCACTACTAAAGAAGGCTGAACCGCCCCAACACTTGTTATTGGTTTGATAATCCATTGTAATATTTCCAATGGTTTTGCCATCTGCGGCGGGTTGGGTGGGAATGATGTTTACCACCCCACCAATAGCATCTGACCCATAGCTTAAACTGGCTGGCCCTTTAATAATTTCGAGTTTATCAACTGCATATTGGTCCACTTCTATCCCGTGTTCATCGCCCCATTGTTGCCCCTCTTGTCTTACGCCATCGTATAGACTCAAAATTCTATTGAAACCCAAACCCCTTATAATTGGTTTGCTCACATTAGGGCCGGTAGTAACTGTTCTTACCCCGGGTATTTTGGCAATGGCATCTATGGCATTGGTAGAGAGATTGCTCATCAGATAATCGTGACTAACAGCAACTATTGGTACAGGATTTCTACGAATAAGCGTGGCTTTGGAAACACCGGTAACAATTACCTCGCCCGATTCGGTATAGCTTTCTTCTAAAATGGCATTCCACTGCGTATTTTCTTGTAAGGAGATTGATTGAGAAATGGATTTATACCCCATCATTCTTGCTTCTACCAAATACTTGCCTTTGGGCAAATTCTTTAGCTTAAATAAACCTTTACTATCAGTTGTTGCTGCTAATTTTAAATCTAAAATGGTGATGAAGACTCCTTCTATGGGAATGTGATGTGCATCGGTGATGGTGCCTGACAAATTACCCATTGCTTTTTCAGCTTTTATAGTTTGGGCAGAGACTTTGTTTACTAGAATTAGGAACAAGAGTGTTTTGAATACTAATTTTCTCATCATTGTAGAATATTTTTTGAAACAACGTTGCAAATGTAATTGTATGAGCAGATATTGTTTGTTAAATAAAGTGCACTAGCCACGAATGAGCGAATGAATGGGATTGATTTTTTTGAAGGAAGACATCGCTTGGAGCGAGGGATTCTTAAGGAGGATAGCATTATCCCCTAAACAAACTCAAAAGAGCAATGACCTTTAATAGTTAAGAAAAATATTCGCCTCGAATGCACGAATAAAAATAGGTGAGATTGCTTCTCCTTTTCCTAACCTATATAGGACTTTGTTACAAGCCTCGTTTTCTATGTTTTCCTATTTACTATCTTTATAAAACATAACAGCTTTTCTACATTTCTATGTGCCAATGTACCTATGTGGTTGCCAAAAAAACAAGTGATGAGTAGTACCAAAAAATATTGTCTATTTTTTTCCGAAATAAATTTGGTTGGTGTTTGTTTTCTCCAAATATTTGCTACATGGATTAAAAACATTTAGCATGACACAATTCCCAACAGAAGATTCTAGAGAAAAACAGGGTAATGAGCACCCCTTATTCCAATTTGCCTTCGAAGGCAAGGTATTTAAACAGAGTAATAGGTCTGTATATGTAAAAAGCCTATTGATTACTTGTTATTCCATTACTGATTCCTCTCCTCCACCTCTTATTGTATAATCTCGACCATCTTTAGATGTTCCTCGGTCGTCTTTAGATGTTCCTCGGTCGTCTTTAGGTGTTCCTCGGTCGTCTTTAGATGTTCCTCGGTCGTCTTTAGGTGTTCCTCGGTCGTCTTTAGGTGTTCCTCGGTCGTCTTTAGATGTTCCTCGGTCGTCTTTAGATGTTCCTCAGTCGTCTTTAGGTGTTCCTCGGTCGTCTTTAGGTGTTCCTCGGCATCTGACATTTTCCTCGGCAGAATTTATTTTCCTCGGTAGGTTTTATTTTTCCTCGGCATCTAACATTTTCCTCGTCAGGTTTTATTTTTCCTCGGTGGTTTTTATTTTCCTAGGCAGGTTTTGTTTTCCTCGGCATTTTTATTTTAAATCAATTTTTTGTTTCTACTCACCGCATATATTATTGACCACAAAGGCACATAGTCACATAGAAAATCAGTGTTAATGTATTATATAAAAGTAAGATAGAATACATAGAAATTCAACTTTAGATATTAATCTATATTGTTTTTAAGTAAAACAGATAACTATGTGTCTATATGACTATGTGGTGAGTAGTAACAATTTTTTCAAACTCATTTTTTCATTATTAAATTTTAATTTTTATGGACGATAATAAAGTTGGTAATTACCGCATGTACTATGTTTTTGCTGCATTTCTCAAAACATTTTCTTCTTTGTTTGACAATGTGAAGACGCTAAAAGCAAAAATAGCCCAATTTACTGCCGAATGGCAGGCATTATTAGCTCTTGTACCCGATGAAAGCGTTGCGGCACAAGACACCAAACCAATTACTATCAGCAAAAATCAGTTGTTTGTTCAACTGCGAAAGAAGTTAAAAAACATGGGTAAAATAGCCAAAGGGATGGCATTGGAGAGCAATAATTCTGAGTTGCAGGCTGCCTTTTCTTTCAAAGCCAAAGATTTAGATGGAGCCGAGCCACAATTAATTGCAATTGCAAAAAAATTGCTGGAACATTTTCAAAAGAATGCTACGGCATTGTTAGATTATGGTTTAACAGCAGATGACATTACCGATTTAGAGAAATTGATTCCATTAGCAGAAAAGAATATTGGCAAACCCAAAACGCTTAAAATTCAAATTTCTACTACAAACAACAAAGTAAATGCAGCTTATGATAAAGTGGATGCGTTAGTGAAATCAATAAAAAATCAATTAGAAGGAATATATGGCGAGGGAATGAAGGCTGCTAATCCAGAATTAATTGAAAAATTGACAAAGTCGGTTAAAGTAGACATTGTAAAGCACTATACAGGCATTCGTTTCTTGTTTATAGATGCCGAAACCAAGGAGCCGATACCTAAAGTAGCGGTGGATATTCCTGCATTGAAAAAGAAAGGATTGGGTGGATTGAATGGTAAAGCAGAGATAATTGAGATGAAAACTACAGAATCTGTTGCTACCTACACCCACAAGGATTATGAAACCAAAACAGCTAACGTAAAAGCTGTGAAGGGAAAAATAATTGATGTGGTGGTGGAATTGGAGAAGAAGAAATAGGGGTTAATTGTTAACTATTAATTGTTAATTGTTAATTGTTGATTGTTAATTGTTGATTGGTGGAATAATTTGGGTATTAAGTGAAAAAAACTGCTTCAGTTGCTGCCTAATTTTAATCCATTAAGTATTTGTTTGCTCTAAATTTGTAGGAATTAAAATTGTAGTTTATGCCTTTACAATATATAACAGACAATACTGGTGCACACACTGCAGTAGTGATACCCATAAATGAGTGGGAACTACTTACCCGCAAACATGAGGATTTGAAATTGTTGGAACCGGCAGCTTTTAAACCGAAAGTGAAACTATCTGATTATGCTGGCAAACTATCCAATGAAACAGCGGAAGAGATGCTGAATTATGTTACCGAAAGCAGGAATGAATGGAAGGAAAGGCTGAATAAACAATTGTAATACCGATGTATTTATTGGATACCAACATAGTTATCTATTATCTTAAAGCTGCATTGCCACCAAAAGCAATGCAGCTTTTGCATACGATAGTAGATGAACAACCAATGCTTTCGGTAATTACCAAAATAGAATTGCTTGGCTTTGATGCACGAAACAAGAAAGAACAAGACATTACCAACCTATTTGTTGAGGCATCATACATACTTAACTTGGATGAAGAAATTGTTACTTAAACCATTGCCTTACGTAAACAACACCATATAAAACTGCCTGATGCCATTATAGCCGCCTCCGCTATTGTATATGACCTTGCATTGCTTACCCGAAATTCTAGCGATTTCAATAAGATACATAAGTTGAAATTGATAGATCCTTATTTGGTGTAAAAATTTTCTGATTGACAAAGAAGTGTTTTTATGCTAGTTGGAAACTGTATTTATTATATAACAAGAGTAACTGAATGTGGTGAATACTTGAGCGAGTGGAGTAGTTAGTGATTAATGAAAATTAGTCATAATCTGATATAATTTATTAGATATACGTGGAAAGTTATTATTGAATGAATGTTTTTTTGTTTAACTACCTCAATCCTCCTAGTTTTGAAATCTAAAATTAAAAAGTAATGTAATACCAATAGAATAATAGTATTAATGATATAGCGTTTCGCTTAAAATTTTCCTGTTACGGAAATACGACCAACTTATAATGTAACACAGGAAGTAAAAGTGGAAACGCTCACGATTATATGTGGGCGTTCCTTTTGCTACTTGTACGGGTTCTTGGGCGAACCTCTAAGAAGGGCATTGGAATTAGCCCACGATGTTTTTTTATAAGGCTCAGCAAACAAAAAGGCAGTTCAACAAAGAAATATTTAAAGCAATAACAGCAACTAACACATTAATGAAAGCTTTGGTAGGGCTGAAAATAAATGATACATATTGACACAAGGTCAATAAACGAGAACACCAAAATAATTTGATACTTACTTGATGGTCGCAACTGCTTCTTAGTTTGAAATAGGGCTATAGTTATATAGTATGTATCGAAATGTTTCTGAATCAGGATTTTGCGAAGGTTGTATGAATCTTGATTTTCAGGATTTTAGGATAAACAAGATTATTCGAATGGTTTCTGAATCAGGATTTTCTCGATTTAGAGATGCGCAGGATTATTGGTAGGGTTGCACATCTTGAAAATCTTAAAATCACGTAAATCCTGATTCAGACAAAAAAGGAGAAACCCGAAAAGCCTATTCAAGTGTGTAGGGAAAAACAGGAATGCCGAAGCCTGATAAATAATGTAGGTAAAAAATAAGGTTATGAAAAAAACACTTTTTGCAGTACTAGCTTTCATTGTATTTGCATTGTATAGCTGTAGGAAAAGTAGTGAAGACACAAATGCTAATTCATTATTAATTGGCAAGTACACACTAATAAAAAACAAGCTCCATTTTCAAGATAATGGAAGAGATTATTACGACTCAATTGTAGCCAATTTGGGTTATTTAAACTTAAGTTCTAATGATACTGCTTATGTAAAATCTATTTGGAATTACAATACTAGTAACCCAAATAATATCATTAAAGATACCAACCATTTAATGTATGATACATTTAAATATACCATAAGCGGCACAACTATTTCTTTTTTCAAAAGCAATACAGTAGTAGCAACAGCTAATGTATCTAACAATCAATTTGTGATTCATAGAATTACTTCTAACTCTCCTTTGTATGAAGATTGGAATTATTTTTCAAAATAAGCAACCCAATTTCATATTGGTTAAATTAATATTAACAATTTAAGTATTCTACTTTTGTATTAATAAAATGAATTTATAAAAATGAAAAAAACGCTCCTCTCTCTTTTTGCAATCATTGTGATTGCAACAACCGTTCATGCGCAAATACCCACAAATGGGTTAGTGGCATATTATCCATTCACTGGCAATGCCAATGATGCAAGTGGAAATGGAAACAATGGAACTGTAAATGGTGCTACTTTGAATACTGATAGATTTGGTAGGGCTAATAGTGCTTATAGTTTTAATGGGCAATGGGATCTTATTTCCGCAGATGGCAGTAAAATGCCAATAGCCAATTCTTCTAGAGCAATTGCAGGTTGGTTTAACATTAATAATATAGTTAGTTCACAAGGTGAAGACACTTTGATAAGTTATGGAGATTATGGTTTTGGTATTTATAGTAAAGGATATTTACTCCATTACCCAGGGACTCATTATTGCATAGCAAATAATAAAAATCCATTAGATGGCAATTGGCATTTTTTTGTATTACAGCATGATTCTATCAAAAATCAGAGTTATATTTATTTTGATGGTAAGTTATCTTGTAGCTATACAGAAGGATTGTCTTCTTATTATTCTTATTTAATCATAGGTAAGTGTAAAGGATCTATTGATGATATTCGTATTTACAATAGAATATTAGATAGTACGGAAGTTCAATCACTTTATCACGAAGGCGGGTATGCTAATTCAGCAACTTACATTTCATCTTTCAATCCTACAACAGCAGGTACAGGCACAACAGTTTCTATAAAAGGCACGTCTTTTACTGGTGCTAGTGCTGTGAGCTTTGGTGGTACAGCTGCAAGTAGTTTTAAGGTAGTGAATGATAGTACTATTACTGCAATTGTAGGCAATGGTGCAAGTGGTAATGTAAAAGTGGTTGCACCAAACGGCACTGATAGCTTGAAGGGGTTTGTATTTTCAACTTCTACCATTCCTATGAATGGCTTAGTAGCATGGTATCCATTTACAGGTAACACTTTAGATAGTAGTGGTAATAATAATCATGGAACTAATAATGGGGCTACACTTACAACTGATAGGTTTGGAAAAGCGAATAGTGCTTATAGTTTTAATGGGACAAAAAAGAATTATATCTCCGCTCAAGTAACAGGAATTCCACTGGCATCAAATCCAAGAACAGTGAATTTTTGGGCAAAATGGAGTGGCGCATCATATGTTAATTCTGCTATGGTAATTAATTATGGCACTAAAGCACCGCTACAAGCATTTGGTTGTATGATATTTTCAGGCAACAATTGGTTTATGTATAATGATGCTAATGACTTAAATTCCAACAAAATAGCTGATACTTCATGGGTAATGGTCACATTAACTTATGCTAATAAAAATCGAAGAATCTTTATAAATGGAGTTTTAATTAACCAGGACAATATGTCTTTGAATACAATTTCAAATTTATTAGTAATTGGAACGAATTTATTCATACCTAAAAATACCGTAGACGATTATTTTTCTGGTAAAATTGATGATATTGCAGTCTATAATCGTGTTTTGGATACAACAGAAATAAAGTCACTTTACCACGAAGGCGGTTATGCTAATTCAGTAACTTACATTTCATCATTCAATCCTACAACAGCAGGAACAGGCACAACAGTTTCTATAAAAGGCAATTCATTTACTGGTGCTAGTGCTGTGAGCTTTGGTGGTACAGCTGCAAGTAGTTTTAAGGTAGTGAATGATAGCACTATTACTGCAATTGTAAATAATGGTGCTAGTGGTTATGTAAAAGTGGTTACTCCAAATGGTACGGATAGCTTGAAGGGGTTTGTTTACAGCGCTACAAATCCTTTTGTTGGTGTGTATACACTGGTTAAAAACAGAATACATTTTCAAGCAAGCGGCAAAGATTATTACGATTCTATCGTTGCAAATCTGGGTTATTTGAATTTAAGTAATAACGGTATTGCCTATCTAAAGTCAATCTGGAGCTACAATACCTTAAACCCAAATAAGGTAGTAAAAGATACATCAAAAGCTTCTTATGATACATTTAATTATGTAGTAAGTGTTGATACAATTTCCTTTTATAAGAGTGGAAGACTTCTTGCAAAAACACAAATAAAAAATAATAGCTTAGTTATTTATCAATTGCTATCATCTTCTCCATTATTTGAGGCTTGGAATTATTTTTATCTTTCTGGCTCTTCGCCAATTTCAATTCCAAAAACTGGTTTATTGGGTTGGTATCCTTTTAACGGTAATGCAAACGATGAAAGTGGCAATGGAAATAATGGGTTAGTAACTGGAGCCCAGCTTACAACTGATAGAAATGGAGTTGGGAATAAGGCCTATTATTTTAATGGTCAAAACAATTATATTAAGGTTGGGAACTTCAATAATGCTGATTTGTACACAAGTGACTTTACTCTTTCTGCTTGGTATTACAACTACGATTCGAGTTATACAAAAGCAATGATGATTATTGCAAAAGACTCTGGTTGTTATGGTAGTCAAGGCCAATTTAGACTTGATTTGGGTGAAGGAAATGCTCCTAACTATCCTAAAAATATAGGTATGACTGCGGATGGTTTTGGTCAAATGGCCATTTCAGGGTCAATTCTAAAAAATGGGTGGAATCATATCTTAGTAGTTAAAAAGGGTAGTAATAGTTACATGTATTATAATGGGGTATTGGCTTCTACAACTAAGTATAACCCAGGTTCTACCATATCTACAAACCCTATTAATTACAATTGTTATTTTGGAACAAGAACTTGTAGGTTCACTTGCAATCCTTCTGGATACGATGGTTTATTTTATGGTAAACTAGACGATATAGGAATTTGGAATAGAGCATTAGATAGCAATGAAGTACTTTCTGTTTACAATTATAGTGCTAATTCAACTCTCCCTCTCCACCTTACCAATTTCACAGCAACCTACCAAAACAAGCAATCAGCTCTCCGTTGGTCATCTACCAACGAAACCAACACAGCCAACTTTGTAGTAGAGCGCAGCAGTAATGGGAGCAGCTTTAGCCAAGTGGGTGCAGTAACAGCAAATGGTAGTGGTAATAATAGCTATGGCTTTACAGATGCGAATACAACAGAGGCAAACACGCTGTACTATCGCCTAAAAATGATAGACAAAGACGGTAGCTTTACGTATAGTCAAACGGTGCAAGTGGTTATACCAACAAATAGCAATGTTCAAGGTATTAGTTTAGCCCCTAATCCTGCTAATAATAGCACTACGGTTTATTTTAAACAAGGCATTAGCGTAGGTACTGTTTATGTGTATAATTCGCTTGGCGTAAAAGTGTTAGCCCAAGAGCTTGGTGGTGCGGTTCGCAATAGTTTTGTATTGCCAACTGCTGCTTTAGAGGCAGGTACTTATATAGTTAATGTAAAAACTGCTGTGGGCACTTATACAAGTAAGTTGCAGATAGTTAGATAGATTTACATACAGCCTATAAGGTTTTGAAAAAAGTTTATTTATAAAGGGTTGCTAGCTTTTAAGAAGTTAGCAACCCTTTTTATTGTTTTTCAGATTAAAGAATCAACAATTATTTTTGCCATAAAAGAAAGCGTATGACAGACGAAGAATTAAGAGAATTAGTGGCTAGAACTGCAAGAACTGTTGCAGAAACCACTGAGCAAATGAAAAAAACAGATGCCAAGCTTGAGCGTATGGGCATTCAGTTAGGTAATATTAACCAAAACATTGGCTATACAACTGAAGAATATTTTTATAATTCATTATTTGACAATCCAATGCTGGGTAACATTAAGTTTGATACAATCAGTAGAAGCTTGCATTGGAAGGTAAAAAAGATA